>Ga0307415_100000069_pt1 | contig 42779 bp, 35 predicted proteins | sample DK1Cmetagenome_FD_204524 | JGI IMG/M metagenome (GOLD analysis project Ga0307415, IMG submission 204524) | Maize rhizosphere microbial communities from greenhouse at UC Davis, California, United States - DK15-C-2 | ecosystem: Host-associated > Plants > Roots > Rhizosphere > Soil | place: USA... | reverse complement strand
CAGGTCGGTGCGCCGGCGGGCGACGACCGCGAGCACCTCGGGCAGGGTGAGCATCGACTCGTCCCGTTCGACCAGGGCCACCGCCCGTTCGGTGCGTTGCCGCGGCGGAGCCAGCCACAGGGCCACCGCGCCCTGCACCGTCCACTGCTGCTTGAGCCGGGTGGCCCGGCCGAGGAGCTTCTGCAGGCCGGGCATGTCCCAGGCCCGCTTGCCCAGCGACCGGGCCAAGGTCAGCACCGGCTCGGGGTTGTTGCGCCGCAACGCCTCGGTCAGCCAGCCGCGGGCACGGTCGAAGACGTCGTGTTCCTGCCCGCGGCGCAGCACGTGCCGCAGGTACACGGTGAACGACGACTGCTGCCAGGCGCTGATCCGCTCGATGGTCTCCAGGGCCCACAGCATCAGCGGGCGCGCCTCGTCGGACGCCACCGACTGCCACAGCACGCCGAACACGAGCCGGTTGACGGCGGCCGTCGTCGTCCAGGAGGAGTCGCGGGCGTCGAGCGAGTCGCGGACGAGCCGGTCGAGGTGGTCGACGGCGTCCGGCGCGAACAGGTCGGGCCGCACCTGACCCAGCGCGTTGAGCAGCCGCGAGCGCACCGGGTCCTGCTCGTTGCGTACCCGGTCCAGCCGCCCCAGCAGCTCGGTGAGCGCGGCCGGATCGCCGGTGCGGGCGGCACAGCGGACGAGCAGCTCGTAGGCGCGGGCCCGTTCCTCCGCCTCGGCGCTGCGGCTCGCCCGGTCCAGCTCGGCGAGCGCGTCCGGGTACGGCAGGAACGACATAATCCGCAGCCGGGTCGCCGGCTCGGTGGCCACGATCGGCAGGGCGAGCATCCGGCGGGCCTCGGCGTGGCGGCGCCGGTGCGGCAGTACGGCCAGGATCTCGTCGGCGAGGACCTGGGCCGCCAGGTCGGTGGCGCCGTAGGCGGAGTCGAAGACCGCCTCGCGCCGGGCCGGCGGCAGCCCCTTGAGTACCGTGGCCACCAGGCGCGGCACCGGCCCGCTGGCCCGCAGCAGTGCACCGAGGTCGTCGTCGGACAGCGACGCCAGCCGGTCGCGGACGGACCGGCTCAGCGACCACTGCCCGAGCTGGGCCGCGCGGGCGGGATCGGCCAGGACGAGGCGGTGGACCCGGGCCGGGTCGACCGCGAGCAGCCGGCCCACCTCCCCCACGACCGCCGACGGCAGCGGACCGTCGAGGAACCGTTCGCAGAGGTCGAGCAGCGCGGCCGGCTGGTGCCGCGCGAGGGCCCGCTGGATCGCTCCGTTGCGCTGCCACCAGTCGACCCGGGCCGCCGTGGTCAGGGCGGCCAGGTCGGCGTGGACATGCTCGACGACGGCCCCGGGATGGCGGGCCGTCAGCGCGGCCCAGCCAACGACGGCGTAGGCCATTGTGGACAGCGCGCCGGCCACGGTCGGCTCGGTGCACGCCGGCAGCAGGCGGGCCGCCTCGGTGTCACCCCAACGCCGGCGCACCGCCGGCAGCAGCCGGTCGGCCAGCTCGTGACGCCGGCGCCGGCGCACGACCGAGTAGAGCAGGTTCCGGTCGGCCCACGCCCCGTCCTCGACCATGGCCGCGATCGCCTCGTCGGGCAGGTCGGTCGCGGCCAGCGCGTGCCGACGCACGCTCGGATGGGCGTCGCCGAGGGCGGCCGCCACCTGCTCGCGGTCGCCGGTCGCGGCGGCCATCGTGACGGCCAGATGCCGGCAGTACGGCTCGGCGGCCGCCAGCTCGGTCAGCAGCGACCGGCGGCGCTTGGGTCCAAGATCGCGCGCGATCTCGACGGCGCTCCGCACCCGCTCGTGCGGGTGGCGCCGGGCGAGGTCGGACAGGAGGGCATCGACGGTTCGCACGACATGCATTGTGCCGCGCGGGCCGGCCCGACGGCGTCCCCATTACGCCTAGGTCTTCGGGCGGTCCTTCTTCGGCAGTTTGGCCACGATGGCCTCGTACGAGGCGTCGATCGCCTCCCGCACCTCGTCGTCGGGGATGGCACCGCCGGTGCGCAGGGAGTTCCAGCCCGACCGTCCGATGTAGGCCATGACGGTGGCGTCGTCCGGGAAGCGGGCCAACCATTCGTCGGCCGCCTCCCGGGTCGGGCCGCACTTGAGGCCGATTCCCGGGTCCTCGCGCTCCGACCCCAGGAAGGCGAAGATCTTGTTGCCGACCTTGATGACGGTGTCGTCCTCCCACGGCTCGTCCCGCCACGCTCCGGGCTTGGCCAGGCAGTAGGCCAACAGCTCGTCCCTGGTCATCGCCCACCTCCTCGGCCCCGAGTCTGTCACCACGACCGGTGGCGCCGCTCGCGGGCTCGCGTCGGCCCGGCTAGATTCGTCGGCGTGGGTACGCATATCCAACGCGCGCGGGCGGCCACCGCCGCCGCCGGCCTCGACGCTCTGCTGATCTCCGCCGGTGCCGACCTGCGCTACCTGACCGGCTACGACGCCCGTCCGCTGGAGCGCCTGACCTGCCTCGTCGTCCCGGCCGCGGGCGAGCCGTTCCTCGTCGTTCCCGTACTTGAGCTGCCGGCCGCCCGGGCCGTGCCGGGGCTCGACGTGGAGCTGGTGGCGTACGCGGAGACCGACGACGCGTACGGGCTGGTGGCCGCGCGCCTGCCGGCCGGCACCGCCCGGGTCGCCGTCGACAACCACATGTGGGCGGAGAAGCTGTACGGGTTCCGGCGCGCGCTGCCCGGCGCCGAGGCGGACCTGGCCGGCGAGGTGCTGGCCGACCTGAGGATGCGCAAGACCCCCGACGAGGTCGAGTCGCTGCGCCGCGCCGGGTCGGCCATCGACGATGTGCACCGGCACATGGGCGACTGGCTGCGCCCCGGCCGCACCGAGCGCGAGGTGGCGGCCGACATCGCCGACGCGATCCTGGCCGCCGGGCACGCCACGGCCGAGTTCGTCATCGTCGGCTCGGGCCCGAACGGAGCCAGCCCGCACCACGACCTGTCGGACCGGACCATCGAGCCGGGCGATCCGGTCGTCGTCGACATCGGCGGCCGCATGGCCGACGGGTACTGCTCGGACTGCACCCGCACGTACGCCGTCGGTGAGCCGCCCGCGGAGTTCCTGGCCTACTACGACGTGCTGCGGCGGGCCCAGCTGGCCCAGACCGACGCCGTGCGTCCCGGCATCGTCGCCGAGGACCTCGACGCGATCGGACGCGACATCATCGCCGAGGCCGGATACGGCGAGTACTTCATCCACCGCACCGGCCACGGCATCGGCCTGGAGGTGCACGAGGAGCCGTACATCGTGGCCGGATCGCGGCGCCCGCTCGAGCCGGGCATGGCGTTCTCGGTGGAGCCCGGCATCTACCTGCCGGGCCGCCACGGCGCGCGGATCGAGGACATCGTCGTGTGCACCGACGACGGCGGCGAGCGGCTCAACCGCGCCGAGCGGGATCTCGTCGTCCTGTGACGGCCGCCCGCCGCCAACTGCTCGCGTCGGATGACGTGTCTCTGGACTGGATGGCCGACGCCCTGCACGTCAGCAACGGCGACGCCACCGACCTGGCCGGGACGGGGCTGGCCCGGCAGGTGCTGTACTGGCGCGACGCGCTGCATGAGGGCCCGGTGCCCGCGGTCGGCCCGGACGAGCTGCGCCGGATCAGGGCCGAGTTCCTCGTCGGCGCGGACGTCGACGACCGGGGCGAGGGCCGGCGGATGTTCATCGAACGCGACCGGACGCTGGAGGCCAACCGGGACGGCGAGTACGTCCTGTGGTTCGAGGCGGATCTGTACGACCAACTGCAGATCATCCAGATCCTGTCCCGGCTCTCCGAGCTCGGCGTGCCGGCGCGGCGCGTCACCCTCATCTGCATCGGCGAGCACGCGGGCATCGCCCGCTTCGGTGGGCTGGGCGAGCTGAGCGCCGACCAGCTCCGGGAACTGCCGTACACCAACGCGTGCGCCCGACTGACCCCGGACGCGTTCGACCTGGCCGTGCGGGCCTGGGCCGCGCTCCGATCGGAGGAGCCGTCGGATCTGGCCGCCATCGCGGCCACCCGCTCGGGCGAGCTGCGCTTCCTGGGCGAGGCGTTCGACCGCCTGAGCCGCGAGTATCCGTCCACTCGCGACGGTCTGTCGCTGACCGAGCGCCGGGTCCTCGCGGCCGTGGCCGACGGCGCCGTCGACGCCGGCACCGCGTTCGGCCGGGCCTGGCGGCGGGAGACCCGGCCGTACCTCGGTGACACGTTCTGCTTCGCGATGATGGACCGCCTGGCCGGCGCGCCGCGACCGCTGCTGCGCGTCGAGCCGGACGACCGCGGCGTGGACCGCTTCTCCCGCCTATGGCTGACCGACGTGGGTGCCCGGGTGCTGGCCGGCAAGGCCGATCACGTCGCGCTCAACGGCATCGACCGGTGGATCGGCGGCGTTCACTTGTCCGGAGGCGACGTGCGCTGGCGCTGGGACGACGGGGTGGAGGCGATCCTCGACACGACGCGCTGACGGTCACCCGACGTCACCGGGCCTGGTCGCCCACTATGGATGATCGCCGCTGTCAAGACAACTTGACAGCACGGGCGTGTCAAGGTACCTTGACAGACATGAACGACGGGCAGGAACTCGCCGCCGCGGCGAGCGCCGCCGACCCGGCCACGGGCCTACGCGCCGTCGCCGCGCTGCGCCGGCTCGTGGACCAGCTCGAGGCGTTGCAGGTACGCAACGCGCGCGAGCACGGATGGGCCTGGCAGGCGATCGCGGACTCGCTCGGGGTCACCCGGCAGGCGGTCCATCAGAAGCACGCGCACCGCACCGGAAGGTAGGAGATCACGATGTTCGAGCGTTTCACCAAGGAGGCACGCCAGGTGGTGCTGGCGGCCGTACAGGCCGCGGCCGAGTCCGGCGTCGACAAGGCCGGGCCCGAGCACCTGCTGCTCGCCGTGGCCGACGGCGACGGGGTCGGCGGGCGGGTCCTGGCCGGTCACGGCGTCACCGGCGCGTCGCTGCGGCTGGCGTCGGCGGCCGGCCAGCCGCGCCGGGCCCGCCTGACCGATGAGGAGGTCCGCGCGCTGAGCGCCTTCGGCATCGACGCCGAGGAGGTCTTCCGCCGGGTGGAGGAGGCGTTCGGGCCGGACGCGTTCGAGGAGCCAGCCGAGGAGCCGACCCGACGCCGGCGCGGACTGCTCGGCGGCCCGTTCGGCCGGGAGGCCAAGAAGGTCCTGGAGCTGAGCCTGCGCGAGGCGATCGCCCTCGGTCACCGGCACATAGGGTCGGAGCACATCCTGCTGGGAATCCTCCGCGTCGGCGTCTCCGATCCGATGTCGACGGTGCTCACCGAGCACGAGATCGGGTACGAATCGGCGAGGAAGAGCGCCGTCGCCGAGCACCGCGAGTCCGCCTAACGCTCCAGAACATCGCGGCGGCGGCGCAGATGGTCGCGTTCGGCCTGGTTGTCGGTACGGGCGATGGCCTCGTCATAGGCCCGAACGGCGTCACCGTCGCGGCCGAGCCGTCGGAGCAGGTCCGCCCGTACGGCGTGGAAGAGGTGGTAGCGGTCCAGCTCCAGCCCCTCGACGAGGGCCAGCCCGGCGGCCGGTCCGTCCACTTCGGCCACCGCGACGGCCCGGTGCAGAGCCACGATCGGGGTGGGGCCGGCCGCCAGGAGCTGGTCGTAGAGCGCGACGATCTGCCGCCAGTCGGTGCGTTCGGCGGACTCGGCGTCGGCGTGGACGGCGTTGATCGCGGCCTGGATCTGATACGGGCCGGGCTGGTTGCGACGCAGGCAGCGCCGGACGATGGCCTGGCCCTCGGCGATGAGAGCCCCGTCCCACCGGCCGCGATCCTGCTCGGGCAGCGGCACCAGTCCGCCCGCGTCGGTGGTGCGGGCGCCGCGCCGGGCCTCGATGAGCAGCATGAGCGCGAGCAGCCCGGCGACCTCGGGCTCGTCCGGCATGAGGTCGGCCAGTACCCGGCCGAGCCGGATCGCCTCCCGGCACAGATCGTCGCGGACCAGCCGCTCGCCCGAGCTGGCCGTGTACCCCTCGTTGAAAATGAGATACACCACCGCGAGCACGGCCCGCACCCGGTCGGGCAGGTCGGCGTCGGCCGGCACCCGGTACGGGATGCGGGCGTCGCGGATCTTCGCCTTCGCCCGGGCCAGGCGTTGGGCCATGGTGGGCTCGGGTACGAGGAAGGCCCGGGCGATCTCGGCGGTCGACAGGCCGCCCAGCAGCCGCAGCGTGAGCGCGACCTGGGTGGCCATCGCGAGCGCGGGATGGCAGCAGGTGAAGATCAGCCGGAGGCGGTCATCGGGCACGGGACCCTCCGGGGCCACATCGTCGGGCGCCGCCAAGGGGGGTGGGCCCGAAGGGCTGGGGGGCGGATACATCAGTAGCGCGGCCTGGGCATGCTTGTCGGCCCGCTTCGCCTCGCGGCGAAGGCCGTCGACCGCCCGGTTGCGCGCGGTCGTGATGATCCATCCGGCCGGGCTGGGCGGCCGGCCGTCCGCCGGCCACCGCCGGACCGCCTCGGCGAACGCGTCCTGGACCGCCTCCTCGGCCACGTCGATGTCGCCGAAGACGCGGACCAGCACGGCGACGGCACGGCCGTACTCCTGGCGGAAGACCCGTTCGATGTCGGCGGTGGCCACGGTCATGTCGGTCAGAACTTCGCCGGCCGGACCTCGATCGGCAGGCCCGTGATGCGGGCCATCTCCCGCGCCCACCCCAGCGCCGCGTCCAGATCGGGTGCGTCCACCACCGTGAACCCGCCGAGATGCTCCTTGCCCTCGGTGAACGGGCCGTCGGTCATGAGCACCTGGTCGTCGCGTACCCGCACCACGGTCGCCGAGTCCGGCGGATGCAGCCCGGCGTGGAAGACCCAGGCGCCGGCCGCCCGCATCTGTTCGGTGAGCACGTCCAGCTCGGCCATGATCGGCGCGAGAAACTCCGGCGGCGGCGGTTCGCCGTCGGGCTGGTAGAGGCTCAACAGGTACTTCGTCATCGTGTCTCCTTATGTGACGGGCCGGTACCGGGCGATGATCACGCCGGTCGTCGTCGGCGTCGAGTCGACGAGACTCAGGGTGGTGGCCTGCATCACGCCGTCGAGAGTCACGTTCTCGAAGACCACGATCCTCGTCATGTCGGCCACCTCCTCCATCCGGTGCTACCCCCTACACGAACGGACTCGTGCCACATCGACATCACGCCCGATCTTGGATGGTTTGGATCGCTCCAGCCGCCCAAAATATCCAAGATCTACGGATTGCCGGACGCTGGACGAAGCGCGCATCCGCCACGTGACGGGCATCACGGACCGCACCTTCGCCGCGATCATGGGGTTACCGTCACCCAGTGGCCCCGTGGGGCGAGGGGATGGAGGGCCGATGTCGCGGCGCGGATGGATGCTGTTCCTGGCCATGGGCGTCATCTGGGGCGTGCCGTACCTGTTCATCAAGGTGGCCGTGGAGCACATGACGCCGGCGTCGCTGGTGTTCCTGCGTACCCTCGTCGCCGGTCTCCTTCTCGTACCCGTGGCCGCCGCCCGCGGCCAGTTGCGCCCACTGCTGCCGCACTGGAAACCGCTCCTGGCGTACACCGCGGTCGAGCTGGCGATCCCGTGGCTGCTGCTGGCCAACGCGGAGCGCCGCCTGAGCAGCTCGCTGGCGGGGCTGCTGCTCGCCGGCGTACCGCTGGTCGGCGCGCTGCTGGGGTGGATCACGGGCAGCGACCGCGTCGACTGGCGCCGCGCGCTGGGGCTGCTCATCGGCATCGGTGGGGTCGCCGCGCTCGTCGGGCTTGACCTGGGCCGGGGCGACATCGGCGCGCTGCTGCAGATGGCCGGCGTCGCGATCGGGTACGCCCTCGGCCCGTTCATTCTCGCCCGCAGCCTGTCCGATCTGCCGCCCCTCGGCGTGGTCGCGGCCTCCCTCGCCATCACCGGTGTCGTCTACGCCGTGCCGGCCGCGGTACAACTACCCCGCCGCTGGCCGCCGGTCGAGGCGGTCGTCGCGGTGACCGTGCTGGCGGTGGTCTGCACGGCGGTGGCGTTCCTGCTGTTCTTCGCGCTGATCGACGACGTCGGGCCGGCGCGGGCCACGGTCATCACGTACATCAATCCGGCCGTGGCCGTGGCCCTGGGCGTGATCTGGCTCGACGAGCCGTTCACCGCCGGCATCGTGGTCGGGTTCGCACTCGTCCTGCTCGGCTCGGCGCTGGCGACCCAGCGGTCCCGGCCTCGGCGCCGCGTCGTCGAGGCCGTACCCGAGCCGTAGCGCGGCCGGACGCATCGGGACATCGGCCTACGTCGCTACATGGTCACCTTAGCCGCGTCTTAGCTGCGTCTGAAGAATTGGTTAAAGGGCGGAATTTTCCGCAATCGCCGGAATCAATCCGTTGACATGGGGTTGGCGCGAGGAAACCATGGCCCCAACCGACGTCGGGGAGGCGCCGGGAAATAGCGGGAGGTCACATGTCGGAATCGCGGTTCTCCTAACCTCGCCGACCACATTCGCCGTACGACGAATATCGCGCCGGTTCGCTAACGCAAATCGCGCCGGAGGCTTCGCGCGGAAAACCACAGGCCGGAACGGGCACCGGTGCACCCGATCTTCAGGTCTCCCCGAGAAGCCGGGTCGAAGGAGTGACGATGAGTTCATCCGCAGGGCGGTCGACGCGGCCGTCGAAGACCCGTGGGCGAAGAAAGATTCCTAAGCCGTACTTCTACCTGTTCATCCTCCTGCTCGTCGGGTCGGCGACCGCCGCGACCACGACCGCCATCGCCACCAGTGGAAATCACCGGAGCGGAAACAACAACCGGGACGGCCTGCGCTTCGAGGTGGCCACGCTCGACGGCGGCGACAACAACCGGCAGAACGCCGAACAGGGAAAGGCCGGCCAGCCGTACCCGCGTCTGGCCCGGGCGAACTACGCCGACGGGATCGGTGAGCCAGTCGAGGGGCCGGACCTGCGATCAGTGAGTAACCGGGTATTCACCGACGTGCACCAGAATGTCTTTTCGGAGAACCTGGTTTCGCAATGGGGATGGGTCTGGGGTCAGTTCATCGATCACGACATCGGGCTCCGGGCCGAGCCGACGGTCGGCGGAAAGACGGAGACACTGAACCTGGCCTTCGATCCCGACGATCCGCTCGAGACGTTCACCAACTCGCTGGGCGTCATTCCGTTCACCCGGTCGGCGGTCACGCCGGGGACGGGCGTGAACACTCCACGCCAGCAGACCAACACCATCAGCTCGTACATCAACGCGTCGCTTGTGTACGGGACCGACGAGGCGCGCCTCGAGTGGCTGCGCGACGGTCCGGTCGACGGCGACCTGAGCAACAACAGCGCCCTGCTGCTCATGCCGGACGGCCTGCTGCCGCGCCGGGACGCGCGGGGTGACGCCACGACCGCGCCGGAGATGGCCGCCGACGGTCGGCTGCTGGCCTCGCCGAACCGCGGCTTCGTCGCCGGCGACGTGCGGGCCAACGAGAACATCCTGCTCACCGCGACCCAGACGCTGTTCGCCCTGGAGCACAACCGGATCGTGCGGCTGCTGCCGAGCCGGCTCGCCGAGGAGCAGAAGTTCCAGATCGCCCGGCGGGTCGTGATCGCCGAGGTGCAGTGGATCACGTACTCCGAATGGCTGCGGACCCTCGGGGTCAGGCTGCCCGAGTACCGGGGCTACAACCCGCGCGTGGACGCGTCCATCACCAACGAGTTCGCCACCGTCGCGTACCGAGCGCACAGCATGATGCACGGCGGCATCGAGTTCGAGGGCGAGGCCGACGAGTACGACGAGGAGACACTCGAGGGCCTCGAAGACCAGGGCATCGAGGTGGCCAGGAGCGAGGACGGCGCGGACGTCGAGTTCGAGGTGCCGCTGTCCGTGGCCTTCTTCAACCCCGACCTGCTCGACAAGATCGGCCTCGACACCGTGCTGGCCGGGGTCGGCGCCGAGAAGCAGTACCGCAACGACGAGCGGATCGACAACCAATTGCGCAGCGTGCTGTTCCAGGTTCCGGTACCGGACAACCCGGACTGCGAGGAGCTCGACGGCGAGGGCTTCGAGGAGTGCTTCAGTGGCGTGGTCGACCTCGGCGCGATCGACGTCGCCCGCGGACGCGACCACGGGATGCCCACGTACAACCAGCTACGGCGGGCCATGGGGCTGGAGCCGAAGCGGTCGTTCCGGGCGATCACCGGCGAGCGGACCGAGAACTTCGCTCGCGGCTCCGACGTGAACGCCGACAGTCCGGAGGGCCTCGAGTTCGTCCGCCTGCTCGACCGCGAGGGCAACACGGTCGACCCGGATGCCGACCCCGAGGACACCGACGTCGTCGACGGCATCCAGCGGACCACGCTGGCGGCGCGGCTCAAGGCGGTGCACGGCTCGGTCGACCGGCTCGACGCGTTCACGGGCATGGTCGCCGAGAGGCACCTGCGCGGCACCGAGTTCGGCGAGCTGCAATTGGCCATGTGGCGCACGCAGTTCCAGGCGCTGCGCGACGGCGACCGCTTCTTCTTCGGCAACGACCAGGGTCTGCGCTGGATCCGGCAGAACTTCGGCATCGACTTCCGTCGGAGCCTCAAGCAGATCATCGTTTTCAACACGGATGTTCCGGAAGACGAACTCAACGACAACGTGTTCCGCGTCGCCGAGCAACCCGCCGAGGGTGAACCGGACGCTGACACGGGTCAGGGGGAGGCCTCCGCATCCGCCGACCAGACGGCAGCCCCCACCCCTTCCAAATCGCCGTCAGGATCGGCCGTCGCGGGTGGTGTCGCCACCAATCCCCGCCGCGCACGTCGGCGTGTCCGGCGGGTGGCACCGCGCCTCAGGCCGGCGTAGTGCCAAAGGGCGACCGCGAGGGCCCCGTCGCTCGACGGGGCCCTCGCCTCACCGCCCCCCCCCACCGCCCCCCGCTATGCCGCGCCGATCATGGACTTGGGTCCATGATCGGCGCGTTTTGACGTCCCCAACTCCATGATCGCGGCGACCGGGCCGCGTCAGAGGGCCGCGTCAGAGGGCCGCGCCGAGGGCGTCGACGATGCGGGCGTTCTCATCGGCGGTGCGCACCGCGACGCGAATGGTCCGCTGTTCGAACGTCGCCGAGAGCGAGGTGAGGTCGCGCAGGTACACGCCTCGCTCGCGGCAACGGCGCACGACCTCGGACGCGCACGACCCGCCGCGCGGCAGGCTCACCAGGACGAAGTTGACCCGCGACTCGATCACCTCGCCGCCGCCGACCGCGCCGGCCAGGTCGCGGGCGAGTTCGGCGCGCAGCCGCTCGGTGTGGGCCCAGCAGGCCCGGTAGTGATCCGGATCGCGCAGGGCGCGTACGGCGGCCACCTGCGCGGGCAGGCTCACCGCCCACGGTGGCGTCCACCGGCGCAGCTGGGCCGCGACCGGCGGGGCGCCGACGGCGTACGCGGCCCGCAGGCCCGACAACGCGTACACCTTGGACAGTGACTTGCAGACGACGACGTTCGGGCTGGACGCCGCATACGACTCCAGCGACTCCTCCGAGCCGACATAGTCCACATAGGCCTCATCGACCCAGACACGCGTCCGCTCGGGTACGTCGGTGAGCACCTTGGTCAGATCGGCCCGGTCGACGTGGCGCCCGGTCGGGTTGTTGGGGTTGACGACCACGACGAGGTCGTAGCCGGACCGGACCGCCTCGGCCAGGCGGTCGGCGTCGAGCCGCCAGCCGTCGGACCGTTCGAGCGGCAGCCGGTCCACGGCGCAACCGATGACCCGCTCCAGCACGTGGGCGTACTCGCCGTACGTCGGATCGGGCAGCAGCACCCGGCTACCGGCCGTCAGCCAGCCGCGCAGGGCCCGGAAAACGAGGTCCGACGATCCCGCTCCGACGGCTACCGAGGCCTCCGGCACGCCGCGGGCGTGGCTGATCTCGGCCCGCAGGCCGTCCGCCGCGGTCGGCGGCGACGTGCGGGCCAGCCACGCGGTGTCCTCGGCCAGTGCTCGCACGACGGCCGGCGACGGCGGGAACCAGGCGTCGAGCACGTCGGCCGGCACCACGTCGTGCCGGCGGTCCAGCCGGTCGAGCCGGGGCCCGAGCGCGCCGACGAAAGCACCGCCGTGGTGACACTCGTCATCGTCGGCGAGGGGCATGTCCAGTCGCCAGTCGACGGTGGCGGCGAATCGGCTCAGCAGCTGGCCGTACCGGTCGGCGGCCCGACGCCGCATGTCGGCGACGTCGCCGCCCAGCAGCTCGAACGTGACCGCGCCCGACCGGATGGTCCGCCCCAGCCGCGCGAGGCCGACGCCGCGGTAGAGGCCGAGCAGGTCGGTGCGCCCCATCGCCACGACCCGTCGACCGCCGCGCGAGGCGACCCATCGCAGCGCCGCGTACATGAGCAGCCCGGCGGCCGGCGATCCCCGGTGCTCCTCCCGCACGGTGAGGATGCGCACCTCGAACAGCGCCGGGTCGGCCAGCAGGGGCCAGTCGTCGCGCCGCACGTACTTCTCGACGGAGAAGCGGCCGAGCCACGGCGGGGTCACGCTGACGAAGCCGACCACCTCGTCACCGGCCGCCGCCACGAGGTAGACGCTGTCGCGGTCGAGCTCGTCGGCCAGGACGCGCTCCGGTCGCGGCTCGTGCTGGCCCAGTTCATCGGCGTACACGTCGTGGCGCAGCCGATGGATCTGACCCATGTCGGCCGGCGTGGCCGGGCGCAGCTGCAGCGAGGTGCTCACCGCGACAGCCTGTCAGCCGTAGCGCCGCGCCGGCATGAGTGCGCGTACTCAGGTCGACGCCGGTAGCTCGTAGATCTTGGATGGTTCGTGGGGTCCTGACCCCGCAAACCATCCAAGATCTCTCCGGCTTTCCGGGGCTGGAGGCGGACTAGAGGGTGGCGCCCACGTCGGCGCCGTTGTTGGGTCGCAGGAAGTTCGACAGCGGGATCGACCCGTCCGCGTTGCGCGGCCCGGTCACCGTCGACGGATTCGTGCTCTGCAGCGCGGCGTCGTTCCAGGTGCCGCCGATCTGCCAGGAGTTGTTGCTGGCGCTCGTGTTCGAGCCCAGCGACGAGTTCGGCGAGTTGGTCACCGCGAGGCACCGCGTGATGGTGCCGTCGGCGTCGGCCAGGTCGAAGCCGGTGCCGCCGTTGCGCCACGCTGTGCTGTGGTCGATGTTGATGGTGCCCGGGTTGGAGTTGTCGATGAACCCGCCGACCCGGTTGTCCCACGCCATGCTGTTGCGGACCACGTGCCCGGCCGGCAGATCCTCGTCGCCGCCGCCCAGCTTCCAGCCGTTGCCGTCACCGGTGTAGTTGGGTATCCCCCACCGGTTGAACCCGTTGCCGTACGCGAGGCTGTCGTTGATCGTGATCGGCGAGAGGAACTCCCAGGCGTCGAACCCGTCGTCGGAGTTGTTCCACAGCCGGGCGCCGCGCACCACGTTGCCGGAGCCCGAGCCCTCCTTGATGGCCAGGCCGTCGGCGCTCTCGCCGTTGTTGCGGGGGTCCCGGTTGCCGAAGCTGTCCAGGTTGATGATCTGGTTGTTGGCCGACGAGCCCTGCAGGTGCAGGCCGGACTCGTAGTTGTCCCGCGTGATCAGCCGGTCGTAGATGCCGTTGTTCGTGTCGAGGCCGAAGATCCCGTACGGACCGTTGATGATCTCCAGTCCGACGAAGCGCCACCAGTCGCCCTCCACGTGCAGCACGCCGCGATCGGGCCGCGGGATGCTGCTGTCCACGGCGCCCGGGGTGAACGGCTGGTTCTCGCCGTCGAGGATGGCCCGCTCGCCGTTGTAGTTGGTCATCGTGATGCGCGCGCTGGACGACCCGTTCTTGAGCACCTGGACAGCGCGGGTCGGCCGGTAGGTGCCGCCACGGATGGCGATGGTGCCGCCCGGCTGGACGAGGTCCACCGCCCGTTGGATGGTCGCGACCGGAGCGGCCAACGTGCCCGGGTTGGCGTCGTTGCCGTTGGTGGCCACGACGATCGTGCCGGTGGGCGGCGGTGTGCTCGTCGGGGGCCGGGTCGTGGTCGTCGGCGGCCGTGTGGTCGACGTCGGCGGGGTCGTGGTCGGCGGCGCGGTGTCGGTGACCAGAACGTCGTCGTACGAGGCGGTCGCGTTGAACGTGTTCACGCCGGCCGACCCGGCGGCGTACTGGGAGTCGTTGGCGGTCAGCACCGTGCCGCCGTTGACCGTGCCGCGCAGCGTCGTGCCGGTGACCTCGAGCGTGAGCGTGTACCAGGTGCCGATCGTCACGGTGACCCCGGCCGTCGCGAACGTCGTCGCCGTACCGTTGACGAGCTTCTTGAGCTCGACCGTGTTGTTCGACCGCAGGGCCAGGTAGTAGTAGCTCGTGTCGGACTGGGCCCGCGCCAGCACGGAGACGAACCGGTTGGTGCCGTTGAAGGACAGCGGCTTGACCCGGACGCTGACCGTGTAGTTCGTCCACGACGACGAGCCGACCCGGGCCCGCGCGTCACCGGTCGTGCCCGACTGCCGGTAGACCAGGGTTCCGTCGGTCACCACCGACCATGATCCGCCCGAGGTGGTCCAGCCGTTGGCGTTGCCGTCCTGGAAGTCGTCGGAGAGCAGGGTGGCGGCCGACGCGGTCGAGGCGAGCGCCACGACCATCGCGAACACCGTGGCGATGCTGGCGAGAAGGGCGGCGAGGCGGCCGCGGTGTCTGGTCAACACGGGACGCTCCTAGGTGAGGAAAGCGCTTTCTGGCCGCATCGTATGGCTGACCATCGAAACGTGTCAACGATTCGACGACCCTTCGATCCACGGGCCGTCGCCGGGTGGAGATCGCGAATTCGCGTACAAAGGTTCAGTGAGACTGCACCTTCGTCCTCAGAATCGCGATCAACGTTCAAGGACCCATCGGCGGTGAGGGTAGCGACGGTGGGGGCCGCTGCCGCCGGCCCCGACGCCGCGGGCGATGTACCAGGCGATGTACCGGGCGCTGGTACGGCTGCGGCGCCGCGAGCCGGGAGGCACAGGTGAGCACCGCCGGTAGTCTGGAGGGCATGGAGATGACATGTCCGAAGTGCCAGGGACGGATGCGGCAGTACGAGCGCAGCGGGGTGACGGTCGACCAGTGCACCGAGTGCCGCGGCATCTTCCTGGATCGCGGTGAGCTGGAGCGTCTCATCGACGCCGAGAACGCCTGGCACGGTGGCGCCGCGCCGCAGCCACAGCCACAGCCACGCCACCAGACGGCTCCCCCCGGGCGTTACCGCGACCACGACTCCGACGAGTACCCGGTCTACGACCAGCAGCAGCAGCACCGGCGTCCGCACAAGCGGCGCAGCTTCCTGGGCGAGCTGTTCGACTGAGCCACGAACGGTCCGCACGAATCGCCGCTGGCGCGGCACCTGCCGTAATAGAGTCGCAGGAAGTACGAACGGGGGGTGCGGGCAACGGTCGGTGTACGTGTGCGCCCGTCGAGCGCGCTCCTGACCGGCGGTGTCCTGGTCTTCGGGGCGTTGGTCTGCGTGGTCGTGGGTACGATCCTGCACCGGTCGGAAAACGCCAACGCCGACCAGGCGATGGACCGGCGGACGACGGCGGCGCGGGACGCGGTGGCGGCCGAGGGCGAACGGTACGCGGACGCCGTGCACGGCGTCGCGGCCGGACTCGGCGCGCAGACCACCCTCACCGGCGCCGACTTCATGGCGGTGACCGGCCACCTGGAGCGCATGCGCCTGCCCGGCGCCACCGGCGTCGCCTACCTCACCCCGATAGCCGGAACCCCGGTCGCCGGCGGGGCCATGATGACGTTCGGGCGGACCCTGACGGATTCGGGAGCGTCCTCGGCCCTGGCCCAGGTCATACGCCACCCGACGGCCGTGCGGGCGCTCGCCCAGGCCCGCCAGCGCGACGGGATCGCCGCCTCCGAACCGTTCCGCCTGCCGGGTACGGCCGAGTCGACGCCCAGGTACCTGGTCCTGGTGGCACCAGTGCCGCAATCGCCGGGCGGGCCGGCGGGCATGTTCCGGGGGTGGGCCCTGCTCGAGGTGCGGGCGGCGGAGTTCATGAGCGGCGCGCTGGCGGCGGCCGCCCACGGGGTGCTCGACCTGAGCCTGATGTCGGACGCCGGCGAGGTGACCAACCTGCGCCAGCCGGCACGCCCGATCGAGCTCGAGCGCACCCTGCCGGTCGAGCTGGCCGACCGGCGGTGGCGCCTCGTCGCGCGCGCCCATCAGGCCGACCTGCCGGGTGGGGACACGAGCCTGGACACCATCTTCGTGGTGTCGGGGTCGGTGGTGAGCGTGTTGTTGGCCGCGTTCATCCTCACCGTCCTCACCGGACGCGACCGGGCGCGGGCCCAGGTCCGCGACGCCACGGCCGATCTGACCCAGGCCGAGGAGGAGTCGCGCCGGCACGCCGCCCTGTTGACCGCGGTGATGGAGAGCATCGGCGACGGCGTCGTGGTGGTGGACGCGAGCGGCGACTTTCTCATGTACAACCCGGCGATGAACCACCTGTTCCGGTCGGGCAACGCCTCGGCGCTGACCGATCGGACGTTCTCGGTGTTCCGGCCCGACGGCTCGTCCTTCCCGCCCGAGGATTGGCCGCTGGTGCACGCCGTCGCCGGGAAGGCGTCCGACCACGTTGAGATGATCGTCGGCGACCCGGCGGGGGCCGACGCCGTCTGCCTGTCGGTCTCCGCGCGGCCGCTGGGGCCGGAGGCGGGGCAGGCCGGCGCCGTGGCCGTCTTCCACGACATCACCGAGTTGCACCGCCTCAACGAACGACTGGAGCAGCGGGTGCGCGACCGCACGGCCGAGCTGGCCGATCAGGCCGAGCGGCTTCGTGAGGCCAACGCCGAGCTGGAGGCCTTCTCCTACAGCGTCTCCCACGACCTGCGGGCGCCGCTGCGCACGGTCGACGGGTTCGCCCGGATACTGGCCACCGACCACGCCGACGCGCTGGACGAGCAGGGCCGGCGCTACGTGGAGAAGGTCCGTTCGGGCGCGCAGAACATGGGCCATCTCATCGACGGCCTGCTGTCGTTCTCCCGCCTGCAGCGGGCCCCCATGCTCCGGCGCACCATGGCGATGGAGCCGCTGGTGCGGGCCGTCTGGGACGACCTCGCCGCCGACCGGGACGAGCGGCACGTCGAGCTGCGGGTCGACGACCTCCCGCCCGCGGTCGGCGACCCGCGGCTGGTACGCCAGGTGCTGGCCAACCTGCTCGGCAACGCCATCAAGTACACGGCCGCCCGGGAGCACGCCCTGGTCACGGTGACGGGTCACACCGATGTGGACGGCCAGGCCGCCTACGAGATCCGCGACAACGGTGTCGGGTTCGACATGCGCTACGCCGACCAGTTGTTCCAGGTGTTCCAGCGGCTGCACCGCCGGGAGGACTACGAGGGTACGGGCATCGGGCTGGCCCTGGCCGCCCGCATCGTGCGCCGCCACGGCGGCCGGATCGGGGCCGACTCTGAGCCGGGGGCCGGGGCCACGTTCCGGTTCACCCTGCCAGCCGCGGAAGCGGCGGACGCGCCGGATGCCACGGCGGAGGAGGAGGTGGCGGCATGAGTACGCCGACCCGGGTCCTTCTGGTCGAGGACGACCCCAACGATCTGGAGCTGGCCCTGCACGCGTTCGAACGCGGACGCTTCACCAACGTCGTGGTGGCCCGGGACGGCGTCGAGGCGCTGGAGTACGTGTTCCGGGAGGGCCGGCACGCCGACCGGGACCCCGAGGACGGCCCCCGCGTGGTGCTGCTCGACGTCAAGCTGCCGCTCGTCGACGGCATCGAGGTGCTGCGCCGGCTCAAGGCCGACCCGGACACCCATCGCATCCCGGTGGTCATGCTGACGTCCTCCGCCGAGGACCGCGACCTGCAGGCGTGCTACGAACTCGGCGCCAACAGCTACATCGTCAAACCGGTGGAGATCGAGCGGTTCTTCACCGCGATTCAGGAGATCGGGCTGTACTGGCTCGTGCTGAACCAACCGGACACCCGCTGATGGCCCCCGGGCTGGAGGTCCTCATCATCGAGGACGATCCCGAGGACGCCGAGCTGCTCGTCCTGGAGCTCAGGCACGCCGGGTACCAGACCGGGTGGCGGCGCGTGGACACCCAGGCCGACTTCGTGGCCGCGCTCGCCCGCCTGCCCGACGTGGTCATCTCCGACTACTCGCTGCCCGGATTCACCGCCCTGGACGTGCTGCGCCAGCTCAACGAGCGCGGCGTCGACGTACCGACGATCGTCATCAGCGGCGTCATGACCGAGGACGCGTGCGTCGAGGCCCTGCGCCACGGGGCGGTCGACTACCTGCTCAAGGACCGCCTGAGCCGTCTCGGCGCCGCGATTCAGCACGCGCTGCGCCAGCGCCGACTCGTGGCCGAACGCCGCCACGCCGACGAGGAACGCCGGCGGGCCGAGGAGGCGCTGCAGCGCCAGGCCGAGGAGCTGGCCCGGACCAACGCCGAACTGCTGGAGCTGGACCGCATGAAACGCGACTTCGTCGCGACCGTCTCCCACGAGCTGCGCACACCGCTCACGGCGATCCGCGGGTACACGGAGATCCTCACCGACGGCGCCGGCGATGCCGCCAGCCCGGTCCTGCGCCAGATCATCGGCAAGATCGACCGCAACGGCGAACGGCTGCAGGGGCTGATCGAGGAACTGCTCTCGTTCTCCCAGCTCGACTCCGGCGGTCTGCCGCTGCACCGCAAACCCAGCCACCCGGCCGACCTCGTCGCCCGCGCGAGCGAGGCGCTCGACGCCCGCCTGCGGGCCGCCGGCATCACGCTCGACGTGGACGTACCCCTGACGCTGCCGACCCTCGACGTCGATCCGCGCCAGGTGCAGCGCCTGCTCGTCCACGTGTTGTCCAATGCGATCAAGTTCTCGCCCGGTGGCGGTGCGGTCGTGCTGTCGGGGCGCGAGGACGCCGGCGTCGTCGTCATGGCCGTGCGCGACCACGGCATCGGAATACCGGAGGATGAGCGGGAGCGGCTCTTCACGCGCTTCTACCGGACGTCGGAGGCCCAGAGCCGGGCCATCGGCGGCAGCGGTCTCGGCCTGGCCATGGCCAAGGCCATAGTGGACGCTCACGAGGGCTGGATCCGGCTGGACTCGGCACCCGGGTGCGGCACCACGGTCACGTTCGCCCTTCCGGTCACGCCGGTGGAGCGACCCGCCGGTCCGGGCCCGGCATGAGGCCGGTGCGGGTCATCTCCCCCCACACCGCCTCGCGCCCGCGGATGGCGGCCCAGGCCCCCCGCAGCCGCGCCACCGCGGTGAACTGGCGGTAGCCGAGGTTCTCCACGACCGCGGCCGAGATCACCGCGACGAGGTCGCGCCAGCGGTGGTACGAGCGGAAGGACAGCTCCTCCACGGTCAGCGCGATGAGGCTGACCAGGACCGCGTATCCGTAGGCTACGAGCAGCAGACGCCACGCGAAGTTCAGGTCGATGGCGCCCACGGTGAGGCTGAGCGGCACCAGGCCGAGCGCGCCGATCTCGACGACCGGGGCCAGCAGTTCGAAGATCAGGTAGTAGGGCAGGATGGCCAGGCCGATCCGGCCGTAGCGCGGGTTGCCGAGCATCCGGCGATGGCGGGCGAGGATCTCCGCCAGGCCGCGGTGCCATCGCCGGCGCTGGGTCGACAGCACGCTCAACGTGCTCGGTGCCTCGCTCCAGGAGACGGGCTCGGCCACGAACACGACGCGGTAATCGCGGCGCTGCTCCCGCAACCGCCGGTGCAGGCGTACCACGAGTTCGGCGTCCTCGCCGATGCAGTCGTGGGCGAGCCCGCCCGCCTCGACCAGCAGGTCCCGGCGGAACAGCCCGAAGGCCCCCGAGATGATGACGAGCCCGCCGAGCCGGGACCAGCCGGTGCGGCCCAGCAGGAACGCCCGCAGGTACTCCACGACCTGGACCCGGGGCAGCCAGCCCCGCGGCATGCGCACGTTGACCACGCGACCGGCGACCACCTCGCAGCCGTTGGCCACCCGGACGACGCCGCCGGTGGCGACCACGCGCACCGGATCGTCGGCGAACGGCTTGGCCACCGACAGCAGGGCGTCGGGGTCCAAAAGGGAGTCCGCGTCGACCATGCAGATCAGCGGTTGCCGGGCCGTATTGATGCCGACGTTGAGCGCGTCCGGCTTGCCGCCGTTCTCCTTGCGCACCACGACAAGGGTCTCCGGGGCGTTGCGGGCCACGTGCACCGAGCGGACGCGCCCGCGGTGCGGCACGTCGGACGGGATGACGCGGGGCACCTCGACGAGACCGAACGCGTCCCGCAGCCGCTCGAACGTGTCGTCGGTGGACCCGTCGTCGATCACCACGATCTCGAACACCGGATAGCGCAGCGCCGCGATGGCCTGCACCGCGGCGACGACGTTGGCCGCCTCGTTGTACGCCGGCATGAGCACGGACACGGCCGAGGTCAGCGGGCTGCGATAGGTCTCCGCCGTGCCGGCGAACGACGCGCGGCGGCGGTAGCGGCCCAGCTCACCGACGGCGAACGCCATCAACGTCAGGATGCTCGTGTTGACCACCAGGAAGTACGCGAAGACGACCAGGTTCATCGCGTACAACCCGTCGCGCAGCCAGTCGAGCCACACAGGCGTCAGCTCCGCGCGCCGACGGTGTCGGCCGACATGAGCGCCTCCAGGGCGAGCGCCTCCGCGGCGTGCGCGGCCCCGGGGCGCTGCCGGCCCGCCATGTCGCGCAGGGCGGCGAGGCCGGCGTCACCCAGCCGGACGAGCGCCCGGGCGGCCTCGTGGGCCACGGCGTAGGCGTCGTCGTCGAGCATCGCCGAAAGCTCGGCCACGGTGGTCGGGGCGCCCAGCTCGCCCAGGGCGCGCACCGCCTCGGCCCGCAGCGCCGTGGGCTGGTCCGCCGCCGTCGCGGCCAGCAGGTGGGCCACCGCGGAGGCCCGGCCGATCCGGCCCAGCGTCGTCGCCGCCCGCCGGCGCACCTCGAGCGTCGGGTCGTTCCGCAGCGTCCGGGCCACCGGCTCGGCGGCACCGGGCACGCCGAGCAGGCGCAGGGCGTCCAGCGCGGTGGCCCGTACCAGGTCGTCGTCGTGGTCCAACGCGGCCAGCAGCGCCGACGCCGACGCGCTACCGAGGCCGACGAGCGCGTGCGCGACCACATGGGACGGCGCCGGCCGGGGGCCGGTCAACGCGTCCAGCAGCGGCGTAGCCGCGTCCGGGTCGCCGATGCGGCCGAGGGCCCGGACCGCGACCAGCCTCACCTCCGGATCGCGGTCGGCCAGCAGACGGCACAGCCGGGCCACCGCCTCGCCCCGCCGCAGCAGCCCGAGCAGTTCGGCCGCGCGGGCCCGCCGCACCACCGACCGGGCGCCCAGGTCGGCCACGGCGCGGGAGACGAGTCCCCGGCGCAGGAACACGTCGGCCAGGGCCGCGTGCGCCTCCCCCCGTACCTGGTCCAACATCGTCACCGCGGTGGGCTCGATCGCCCCCCACGCCGCGTCGGGCAGGGCGACCAGCGCGTCGGCCTGGTCCACCGTGTCCACATCGGCCATCAGGCCGATCAGCCGCCGCCGCGGCGACTCGGCCCGCCGCCGGCGGCGTCGATCGCGCACCAGCAGAATCAGCCGGGCCCCGGCCATCGACACGGCCAGGACCGCGGCCGAGGCGAACAGGGCCAGGAACACCCAGGTCGTGATGCCGATCATGCGGGACGCGCGGCAGATCGCTCGACCAGCGCGGTGGCTCGAGAGATGAGCTCGCGCAGGCTGAACGGCTTCACGAGATAGTCGTCGGCCCCGGCCAGGAAGCCCGACTCCACGTCCCGCTCCTGGGCCCGGGCGGTGAGCATCATGATCGGAGTGTCCATCGTGGTGGGATTGGCCCGCAGCATCCGGCACACGTCCAGGCCCGACATGCCCGGCATGGCGACGTCCAGCACCACCAGGCCCGGCCGGTGCCGCTCCGTCGCGGTCAGGGCGGACGGGCCGTCCTGGACGGCGATCACGTCGAACCCGGCCTGCTCGAGCTTGAACGCGACCAGTTCGCGGACGTCCGTGTCGTCCTCGGCCACCACTACCGCCGTCATGACCGTCCCCCGCGTCTCGGCGTACCAAGATCGAGCCTACGCCGCGGCTGGGATCGTCGGCGCACTTTCCACTATTGCGCCGGGCCAGGACCGCAGGCCCGGCGCACCGGCGCCTGCGGCGTGTCGCGATGGCTCCGGCGTGTCGAGCCAGTTGATTCTGAAGGACCATTGATCGTGAAGGAATGGTGTCCATATATTAGGAGCACTTGACCTTCACGATCACGCCGTGGCCGAGGCCGCGACGCTCGTCGCGCATAGGTGTGCGGAGCAGATGCAACGACGAGGGATACCCCGACCCCACGCGACACACCGGCCACGGGCGACACGCCAGCCGAGAAGGCGTCAGCGGGCGAAGCCCAGCGCGGCCAGCCGCTGGCCCACATCGGACCGGGCGGCGTAGGCGCCGGCGGCGACGAACGCCCGTTGCACGATCGTGTTGACGCGCTCCCTCGACATGAAGTCGTTGCCCATCGCCTCGTTCTCGTCCGGACCCGGCCGGAAGACCACGACCGGGGTACCGGCCGCCCGCAGGGCGGCCACCTCCCGCCGGACCATGCGGGTGGCGTGCCAGCGGACGCCGCCGGTCAGGTTCGTCGGCAGCCGCGGCGACGGCCCGGACATCGGCGAGATGACGATCACCAGATCCAGGGACCGGGCCCGCAGGATCGCCGCGTTGGTCGGGGAATGCGCGCCGCCGTCGAGGTAGGCGTCGCCACCGATAGGGACGGGTGCGAAGTACCCGGGCACCGCGCAGGAGGCGGCGATGGCGAGGTGCAGCGGCACCGCCGGGCTGCCGGGCCGGCCGAACACGACGCGCCGGCCGTCGCGACGCCGTACGGCACAGACCCACAGATCGCGCTCCGGCCAGGCCCGCCGCTCCACCTCGCGCAGGGCCGCGAGCTGTTCGAGGATGTCCAGGCGTCCGGGGGCGAGCAGGGACAGGGCCGCGGCCACCGGCCGGAAGCGCCAGGGCCGTATGACCGCCCGGGTCAGCATGTCCCGGCCCGGCAGGCTCGGCGGGCGCAGCAGGTTGGCCGCCCGGAACGGCTCGAGCTGCGGGATCTCCGTACCCAGGATCCGGCGCAGCCGTCGCCCCTGGCGCGACAGCGGGGCCTTCACGGTCCAGGCGGCCAACTCCGTCGCGGGAATGCCGGCCCGCAGCAGGCTCCCGGTGATGGACCCGGCCGACGTACCGACGATGACGTCGGCGCCGCGCGCGTCCCAGCCCCAGTCGTGCTCGAGCGCCGCCAGGACGCCGGCGTGGTAGGCCTGGCCGACGACGCCGCCGGCGCCCAGGACCAGACCTATACGTTTCACTCCTCCAGCGTGGCGCGCGCCGGCCAGGTCGACAAGGGACCGTGCCGGTTCGGGTGTCGAACGCCATGCGGATGGGTAGCTTGGGTACCGTGCTCACGGCCGACGCCGACGAACTGGCGGAGCTGGACGCCTTCGCGTCAACGGGCCGGTGGCACGTGTTCGGTCGCGCTCGAGCGGCTGTCGAGGTCCGTGGGGGCCGTGATGCCCAAGGTGGTCAGCTGGAAGTGGCAGGTCAACGAACGGCGGGGTCTGGCCCGCCTGGACTGCCGATGGAGTGGGACGAGCTGGACGACCCCACGCTGCGGCCCGACCTGCGCTAGCCGGCCCGTTCCACCGCGCGGTCGGCGCCCGGCGTCCTAAGGTGAGCGTGTGCCCCGGTGTGGCGTGGCCCTGGCCGTCGTGGCCCACCTGGCGGCCGTCCTCGCCGCCGGCGCGTGCTCCCGCGGCGCCAGCCCGCCGGGCGAAGAAACCACTGTGGACAGATCGATGGCCGGAGCGCCGGCCGGCCCGTCGTGGGCGCCGCGGCCGCAGACCCTGGCCGGCCTGCGGACGCTGGCCCGCTCCGGACCCGGCGGCTTCGCGCTGTCCACCGCCCACGGGCCGGTGACGTTCCTGGCCGGCGTGAACCTCGGCGGCACGACGCCGGGGCACCGGCCCGGGGAGCTGGCCATCTCGGCCGAGGACTACCGGCGCTGGTTTCCGGCCATGGCGGCGCTCGGTATCCGCGTGATCCGGGTGTACACCATCCACCGGCCCGAGTTCTACCGGGAGCTGGCCGCCTACAATACCGCCCACCCGGACCGACCGCTGTATCTGATCCACGGCGTCTACCTGCCGGATGAATCCTATGTGGAGCGCGCGGATCTCTACGACGGCGGCGTCACCGACGCGTTCCGGGCCGAGCTGCGCGACGCCAGCGCGGCGGTGCACGGCGCCCTGACCCGCGCGCCGCGGCCTGGGCGCGCCGCCGGACACTGGGACGCCGACGTGTCGGCCTGGCTGTGCGGCTGGATCATCGGCGTGGAATGGGACCCCGTCGCGATCAAGGCCAGCGACCGGCGCAACCGCTCGGCCCCGGCGTTGGCCGGCCGGTACTTCGCCGCCACCGCCGACGCGTCGGCCACCGAGCGATGGCTCGCCGCGCGGATGGACGAGCTGGCCACGACCGAGGCGGCTCGCGGGGTGTCCACACCGATCGCCTTCGTCAACTGGCCCACCACCGACCCGCTGCGCCATCCGGACGAGCCGCAGGCGCAGGACGACCTCGTCGGCGTCGACGCCACCCACGTCCGCGCGATGGACGCGTGGCCCGGCGGCACGTTCGCGAGCTACCACGCCTATCCCTACTATCCGGACTTCCTGCGCTACGAGACCGGGTTGCGGGCCTACCGCCACCGCGGCGAGCCCGACCCGTACGGCGGCTATCTGCGCGCGCTGCTGCGCCACCACGCGCCGACGCCGGTCATGGTCACCGAGTTCGGCGTGCCGTCGGCTCTCGGCAGCGCCCACGCCGGACCCCGGGCCCGGGACCAGGGCGGCCATACCGAACGGGAGGCGTCCGCCATCAACGCCGACCTGCTGCGCCTCATCCACGACGTGGGCATGGCCGGCGGGCTCCTGTTCGAGTGGACCGACGAGTGGTTCAAGCTCACCTGGAACACCGTCGCCCACCAGGTGCCGGCCGATCGGCGCCAGCTCTGGCACGACCCGCTGACCAACGAGCAGTACTTCGGCCTCGTGGCCACCGATCCGGCGGGGATGCAGGCGCCCCAGCGGATCTCGGACCGGGTGACGGCCCGGGTCGACGAGTCCTACGTGTACCTCACGGTCCGCGACGTGGGTGACCGCACCACGATCGGCCTGAACGCGGCGCGGGACGTCAAGGGGCCGGCGCCGCCCGGGTCGGCCGACCCCTTCGCCGATACCGCCGTCGTGTTCGACCTGGAAGCTCGCACCGCCCAGGTGTGGATCCGCGTCGAACTCGATCCGGTAGGGCTGGACTACCGGGTGCCGGCCGGCGCGCGGTCCGATCCGGTCAACGGGTGGCGGCCGTTTCAGCTCGTCACGAACCGGCCGATGACGCTGCCGAGCACCGGTGCCCGCCTGCCGATGGAGTTCGCCGCCGTGGGCCAGCTCCGCCACGGCACCTGGGACCCGGCGCAGGTCGGCTACGACAGCGGCGCGACGTGGCGCGCCGAGGGCGACATCCTGCACCTGCGCCTGCCGTGGGCGTTCGCCGGGGTGGCCGACCCGTCATCGCTGCGCGCCCTCGTCCCGGCGGCGCCCGGTCACAGCAGCCCCACTCTGGGCCTGGGTCTGTCCATCTCCGACGACGGCTCGACCGAGGTGGTCGGGACGGTGCGCTGGACGGGGTGGAACGCCGTCCGCTACTCCGAACGGCTCAAGGCCGGGGCCGATCAGGTCCGGGCCGCGATGCTGGCCGTGTCCTGAGTGGACGTGGCCCGCCACAGCTGCCAGGCCAGCCAGGCACAGCCCGCCCCGACGAGCACGCCGTGGGCGATCCGCACCGCCGGCGGCGTGTAGAACTGCGGGATGAACAGCGCGAAGCCCACCGCGAACGGCACCGCGCCGTACCGGGGAAGCCGGCCGGAGCGCCACACCGCCACCGCGGCCAGCACCGCGCCGACGGCCAGCGCGAGCAGGCCCACCGCGAACGTGGTCGCGGCCACCGGGGCGAACCGGACCGCTTCGGCCAGATCGAGCACATCCACGGCCTGGCCCTGGGCCGCCCGGCGCGCGATGGCGTGCAGGCCGAAGTCCTCCGCCCCGTAGTACGGCAGGGTCAGCCCGGCCCCGATCCACATCGTCACGACGGCGGCGGCCGCCGGCCCGTCGCCCGGGCCGCCGGCCAGCACGCCGCGCAGCGTCAGCAGGCCCAGCGGTACCAGGATGAAGCCGACCATGGCGAAGAGGTGGGCCGCGACCCAGGCCCCCGAGCCCATCGCGGCGATGGCGCCGTCCACCGTGGATTCATCGTTCCACGGGCGCACGGCCGGGTAGAGCACGAACAGGACGCCGGCGATCGCGAGCGCGAGGGCGCCGAGTCTGGACCGGTACATGAGGGTTCTCCGTTCGAACGACCATCAGGCTCAGGGTGACGGTGAGACCGGGGTAAGGCTTTCGGTTACGGTGAGACTTTCGGGGCCAGGGTGGCCAGGAACATCCGGATCAGTCGCTCGTACGTCTCGTCGAGGCCCTCGGGCAGGCCGAAGCCGCCGGCGGCCTCGAGCGAGGCGAACCCGTGCGCGAGGGCGCGGGCGCACCGGGTGGCGTGGATCGCCTCGGAGCCCTCCAGGCCGTATCCCCGCAGCACGGCCAGGATGACGTCGAGCAGCCGGGTGCCGGCGGCGGCCAGCGCGGGGTCGTCCAGCGGGTCGGCCGGCATCGCGGCGTAGCGGGCCGGACGCTCGAGGACGTACGCGCGGTACTCCCGCAGGAGGGCCGCGAGCGCGTCGTCGCCGGCCCGGCCGACCGCGGTCGCCGTGAAGCGCTCGGTCATCTCGTCCAGGACGCGGATCCCGACCAGCGATCGGAGGTGGCCGAGGCCGTCGACGTGCTTGTACAGCGACGGCGCGGCCACCCCGCGGCGGGTGGCCACGGCGGCCAGGGTCAGCGCGTCGGCCCCACCCTCGTCGACGATCTCCAGCGCCGTGTCGACCACCGACGCCGTCGACAGCCCCGCCCTAGGCATCGGGCCGGCCCTGGCTACTCTTCATAGCCAGAAAGCTACTACTATTAGCCAGGGCCGTCAAGGCCGATCGCAAGGCGTCGATCAGAGGGGGCGGGGCGATCGTGGACGCCTGGACCGGGGTAACCGGACCAGGCGTCCACACCCTCCGCAGCGGGATACGGAGTTCCGCGCCCCCAGGTCCCGCGTCGGATGAGGTCTCAGGCGGCCAGGATCGCCGCCTTGGGCGGCTCGGCGAAGTGGCAGGCCGCCCGCTGACCCGGTGCCGTGCCGGGCTGCCCGGCCCCCGGTGACTTCTCCTCCAGCGGCGGCTCGATGGTGGCGCACACGTCCTGGGCCTTCCAGCACCGGGTGCGGAACCGGCAACCCGACGGCGGGTCGGCCGGGCTGGGTACATCGCCGGTAAGTCGGATGCGCACCTTGGGCGGGGTACCGCGGACCACGCCGACGTCGGGCACCGCGGACAGCAGCGCCTGGGTGTACGGGTGCTGCGGCGCGCCGTAGATGGCCTCGCGCGGCCCGGATTCGGCGATGCGGCCGAGGTACATCACGGCCACCCGGTCGCAGAAGTGGCGCACCACCCCCAGGTCGTGGGCGATGAACACGAACGCCATGCCGAACTCGCGGCGCAGGTCCTGCAGCAGGTTCATCACCTGGGCCTGGATGGAGACGTCCAGCGCGCTGACCGGTTCGTCGGCCACGATGAGCTTGGGTCGGGTGGCCAGCGCGCGGGCGATGCCGATGCGCTGGCGCTGGCCGCCGGAGAACTCGTGCGGGTACCGGTTGTAGTGCTCGGGGTTGAGGCCCACCACGTCGAGCAGCTCGCGCACCCGGGGCAGCTCCTCGCCCTTCGGCACGATGTCGTGGGTGCGCAACGCGGTGCCCACGATGGTCCCGACCGTGTGCCGCGGGTTCAGCGACGAGTACGGGTCCTGGAATATGAGCTGGATCTCGCGCCGGTACGGGCGCATCTCGCGCTCCCGCAGGTGGGCCAGATCGACGCCGCGGTAGAGGATCTGGCCCGCGGTCGGCTCGAGCAGCCGGGTGATGAGCCGCCCGACGGTCGTCTTGCCGCAGCCGGACTCGCCGACCAGCCCGAGCGTCTCGCCCTCGGCCAGCGAGAACGACACGCCGTCGACGGCCCGCAACCTCTGGCGGCCCACCGCGAAGTGCTTGCTCAGGTCCCGCAGGTCCAGCAGTGGTGCGTCCGGCCGTTCCGGCGATGGGACCTCATTGGACACCTGCACGGGCGCGGGGAACGGCTGATGTGGGTTCATGACAGCCTCGGCAGCACGTCGGAGGTGAAGATCCGTTCCGGGTCGGCCAGGTGGCAGCGCGACGTCCGCGTGCCGTCGGCGGTGCGCGGGTACAGGTCGGGCAGCACCTCGCGGCACTGGTCGTACGGGACCCGGTCCCGGTAGGCGCACCGCGGGTGGAACGGACACCCGGACGGCACGGCGAGCAGGCTCGGCGGCGCCCCGGGGATCGGCCGGAGCCGGTCGGTCTCCCCCGAAACCGCCGGCACCGACAGCAACAGGCCCCAGGTGTACGGATGCAGCGGCCGGCCGAGGATCGTCCGCATAGGACCCTGCTCCATGCATCGGCCGCCGTACATGACGAGCAGGTCGTCGGCGATCTCGGCCACCACGCCGAGGTCGTGCGTGATGAACAGCACCGCCGAGCCGAAGTCGCGCTGCAGGTCGCGGATGAGGTCGAGGATCTGGGCCTGGACGGTGACGTCGAGCGCGGTGGTGGGCTCGTCCGCGATGAGCAGCTTCGGGTCGTTCACCAGCGCCATCGCGATCATCACGCGTTGTCGCATGCCCCCGGAGAACTGGTGCGGGTAGTCGCCCAGGCGCCGGCGCGGGTTGGGGATGCCGACCCGGGCCAGCATGTCCACGGCCCGCTCGCGGGCCTGCCGCTTGTTCACCCGGTGGTGCGCCCGGTAGGCCTCGACGATCTGGTTGCCCACGGTGAAGTACGGATGCAGCGAGGTCAGCGGATCCTGGAAGACCATGGACGCCGCCACTCCCCGGTGGTGGCGCAGTTCCTCCGGGGACATGCCGACGATCTCGTGGCCGCCCAGTGTGATCGAGCCCGACATGCGGGTGCTGCCCCGATCGTGCAGCCCCATGATGGACAGGCTGGCCACGCTCTTTCCCGAGCCGGACTCCCCCACGATGGCCAGCGTGCGGCCCAGCGCGAGGGAGAAGCTCAGGTCCCGTACGGCCCGGACCTCACCGTCGGCCGTGGGGAAGGCGACGGACAGATCGCGCACGGCCAGGTAGGGCGGTCCGTCCGGCCCGCGCGATGCGCCGTCGGATCGCGGCGTGGTCACCACGTCGCCACTGTGGACGGTCACGTGAGCCTCACCCGGGGATCGAGCACGGTGTAGAGAAGGTCGACGGTGAGGTTCAGCGTGACCAGCACGACCGCGCCGACCAGCACGCCGCCCATCAGGACCGGCAGGTCGGACTGGCCGAAGGCCCGCAGGACCAGCACGCCCAACCCCGGCAGCCCGAATATCCGCTCGGTGAAGATGGCCCCGGTGAGCTGGAAGGCCATATCCACGCCGAGGATCGTCGCCACCGGGGTGATCGCGGCCCGCAGCCCGTGCCGGTACACCACGCGCCGTTCGCTGATCCCCTTCGACCGGGCGGTGCGGACGAAGTCCTCGCCCAGAGACTCGATCATCGAGGCGCGGGAGTACCGGGTGTAGGCCGCCGCGTTGGTGAACCCGAGCGTGAGCCAGGCGGCCAGCAGCCCGCTGGCCCACGCGAACGGGTTGTCGAGCAGGGAGTGGTACTCCGATCGCGGCAGGAACGTCGCGTAGAGGGCGACGATCAGCGCCACCACGAAGTACGGGACGGAGGACAGGCCGAGCGAGACGCCGACCGCGCCCCGGTCCATGGCCGAGCCGCGCCGGCGGGCGGCCAGGGTGCCGGCCAGAACGCCGACGGTCACGTACACGACCGCGGCACCCAGCACGATGGACACCGTCACCGGCACGGCCTGGGCCAGGAGCTTGGTCACCGGCTGGCCGAGGGTGTACGAGTACCCCAGGCAGGGCGCCGGGCACTCGATCGTGACACCACTCGACGTGTACGTACGTCCCGCGACCAGGCCCTTGAGGTAGCTGCCCACCTGGACCAGCACCGGCTTGTCGAGATCGAGGCTGGCCCGGATGTCCTGGTACCGCTGCGTGTTGCACCGCGGCCCGCAGATGACCCCGGCCGGGTCCTGGGGGGCCAGGAAGAACAGCCCGAAGCTCACCACGAGCGTGACCAGGATGACCGAGATCGCGCTCAGGACCCGGCGCAGGACGTACGTCAGCACGGCTTGCTCAGCTCTTGAGGAACAGGTTGGGGAACAGCGGCAGACCCATCGTGGCGTCGCCCTCGGCCCCGCCGACGTTCGTACCCACGACGACGGCCATCTTGGAGTAGTAGCGCGGCATCGCCACGTACATGCCCATGATCTTCTTGTCCAGCTCGGCCCACTTGGCCGTGGACTGGTCGGCCGGCAACGCGTTGATCTGGTCGATCTCCGCGTCCAGGGCGGAGTCCTGGAGCATCCCCCAGCTCGACCCGTCGGCGATGCTGTGGGTCTGGAACAGCACCGGGAACCAGCTGCCCCCGCTCGGCCAGTCCGAGCACCAGCCGCGCGGAGACTGCCCCATGTTCACGGGTGCGTCATAGTCGGCGGTCTTGGTGCGCAGCTCGGCCGTGACCACGCCGACCGGTTTGACCGTGAACCCGGCGGCCTTCAGCGCGTCGGCCAGGATCTGGCTGATCTGCTGCGGGATCGGCAGCGAGTTGTCGTAGTACCAGCTCACCTCGAACCCGGCCTTGCCGGCCGCCTCCAGCATCTGCTTGGCCGCCGCCGGGTCACCTTTACCCTGGCCGGACAGGTCCGGCAACGGCGGGTACTTGATGTAGCCCGGAACGCTGGGCGGCAGGACGGTGCTGGCCGGCTCCGCCCGGTACCGGTTGAGGCCGTCGGCGGCCCAGATCGCGTCATAGGGGTACGCCTTCGCGATGGCCTTGCGGACGTCCAGCGGCACCTTGCGGGTGTCGATCGACCATACGATGGTGCACGGCGCGTCGCCCTGGACCAGTTGCGACAGCTTGTCCCCGACCAGCTGCGGGACCAGGGAGGCGTCGATGTCGGCGTAGTTGAGCGCGCTGGCGTCCGGCCCGGAACTGTTGATGACCTGCTGCTGCGTCTTGACGTCGTCCTGGCCCCACTTGAACACCCAGGCGTCGGGGTAGGCGTGGCGGGCCGGGTCGCTGTTGGCGTCCCAGTGCGGGTTGCGCTTGAGCTTGAGCTCGGTACCCGGCGTGAACGAGTCGAACTGGTACGGCCCGGTGGCCATCGGGTTGTTCTTGTAGTCGGCCCTCGTGTCCTTGGCCTTCGGGATCGGCGTGAACGCCGGGAAGCTCAGGTAGAACGGCAGGTCGGAGAACGGGCTGGCCAGGTGGATGACCAGCGTCTGCTCGTCCGGCGTCTCCACGCCCGCGTACGAGTCGCCGCCCGTGTAGGGGCCCTTGTACTTGTCGCCGTCCTTGAAGTAGGTCAACTGGTACGCGGGCCCGTTGGCGAACACGTCGTGGGCGAACGACCGCTTGATGGCGTACGCCAGGTCATCGATCTTGACATCGGTCCCGTCGGCGTACTTGGCCTGGGTGCGCACCTTGAACGTCCACGTCAGCTTGTCGGCCGACACGGTGCCGAGGTCGGTGAGGTCGGGCACCAGGATCGGCTTGCCACCGCGCATGGCGAACTGCGTGGGCGTACGGAAGAGTAGCTTGCCGATCTCGTTGGAGTCGGTGAAGTAGATGTCGGTCGGGTCGAGCGTGTTCGGCGTCGACTCCGAGTAGACGGTGATCGTGCCGCCGGTGCGGGCGCCGGGCACCCCGGGCGCCGGACCCTTCGCATTCGGGTCCATGACGATCGTCTGCGTGCCGATGGGCCCGGAATCCTTGCCGGGGCCCTGATTGGAGGGCGTATCGCAGGCGGCCAGGGCGAGGACGAGCGCGGCCGTGGCCGCGGTGGCACGATGCCATCGTGTCATGAGGGGTACTCTCCTTTGTTCCTATGTGGACTTGTGGCCTTTGTGGGGTCGCAGGTCGGTGTGGGGCGTCGCGCGTCAGCGCCGCGTTTTCGGGTCGAACGCGTCGCGGACGGCGTCACCGAGCAGGCTCAGGCAGAGCACGAGGATCGTGATGCCGAGCACGGGCAGCCACAGATAGAGGGGGTCGGCCCGGTAGTACGTCTGCGCGGCGGCGATGGTCACTCCCCAGGACGGCGTCGGCTCGGTGAGACCGACGCCGAGGAACGTCAGTCCGGCCTCGGCGACGATGTAGGTGGGCAGCGCCAGCGATGTCGACACCACGATCGGCGCGACCAGGTTGGGCAGCAGCTCCTTGAACAGGATCCGCCGGGTCGGCACCCCCAGCGCCCGGGCCGCGGCGATGAACTCCCGCTCCCGCAGCGAGAGCACCTGACCACGGATCAGGCGCGCCAGGCCGGCCCAGCCGAAGAACGAGAGCACGATGATCAGCGAGATGAACCGGACCCGGGCGACCGTCTCCACCGAGGCGCCCTCCGACCCGCCGAAGATCGACAGCAGCACGGCCGAGCCCGCGATGGCGAAGAGCAGGTAGGGCAGGCTGAGCACCACGTCGATGACCCAGGACAGGGCCCGGTCGATCCAGCCGCCGAGGAACCCGGCCAGCAAACCGATCACCAGGCCGATGATCGTCGTAATGACGGTGGCGGTGCCGGCCACGATCAGGGAGGGTCGGGCGCCGTAGACCCAGCGGGCGAACAGATCGCGCCCCAGGCGGGGTTCCACACCGAACCAGTGCTCGCTCGTCGGTCCGATGGTCGGGAAGCCGAACTCGTCCACGAGGTCCATGTGCAGCGTCGTGGGATTCTGCCCCTCCAGCCACGCCAGCGCGGGTGCGAACACCGCGATGAGGACGAACACCGCACAGATCACCGCGCAGACCATCGCGGTCCGGTCCTGGCGCAGCCGGATCAGCGCGATCCGGGTCGGCGACTTTCCGGTCGCGCGGGCGGCCGCGGCGGATGGCGCGGCCGCGGGACCGGTCGGGGGCGCGACCGGGCTGAGATCGTCGGAGATGGTGAGGGTGGGCTCCAACCGTGGCACCTCCGAACGCACCGGGCATCCGTTACGCGGAGCACCGGTCCGCCAACCGGGTGCTCACACGCTGTCCACGACCGGACCCGAGATCACCTTGCGCGAGTGTGGCATGGGTCACATTCGTGCAAGATGTAGAGGACTTCGTCGTGAGCGCAGGCGTAGACGGGAGGTGTTTCGCTGCTAACGCACCGCCGGGCCACGGACCCAGAAGACACCAAGCGCGAGGAGTGGGCGACCTCCGCCTACCCCGTGTTGTACCGGCGCGCGTGGAACCTCACCCGCAACACCATGGCCGCCCAGGACCTCACCCAGCAGGCGATACTGCGGGTCCTGCGCCGATGGCCGGTGGCCGACGGAGCCACCAAGTACGCGATGAGATGCCTGACGAACGAGTTCATCGACGGGTACCGGCGCCGGCGCCGGCACCCCGAGGAACCCCGCGCCGAGCTACCCGACGGGCCCAGCCGTGAGGACCTCGCCGGCTCGGTGGTGGACCACGTCATACTCGCCCAGGCGCTGGCCCGGCTGACCGCGCGCCAGCACGTCATCGTCGACTACTACCTGGCCGGCGGCATGACGTTCCACGAGATCGCCGAGCTGCTGAGCATCAACGAGTCGTCCGTCTACCGCGACTACCAGCGGGCGTTGAGCATCATGCGCGCCTACCTGCACGAGCCGGCCACCGAGCCGAAGACCGAGCCGAAGACCAACGGACACCGCTACCGCGGGCCGAGCACGGTGCGAGCGTCGCAGGACCAGGCCGTGGAGATAGCGTACGAATCGACCGGTCGCTACGACCAACCGCACAAGGAACGAGTGTCATGAACAGCTTCGAAGAGCGCCTCGGGGCGGCGCTGGCGGACGTCCGGGCTCCGGTCGTCGACGCCAACGCCGGGCGCGCGGTGTACCGACAGTACGTACGGGGGCGACGCCGCCGGCAGCGACTGACCGTCGCGGTGCGCATGATGGTGGTGACCATCGTGGCGACCATCGGCGGTGCGGCCATCTTCGTGCGCGCGGACGACGCACCCTCCGGCGAGCGGAACACGCCGGTGGTCACCCCACCCGACCCGGGGCAGCGCAACGTGGGACAGGACGACGGCTCCGGGAACGGCAGTTCGTGTCTGCGGCGGTCGTTCGGCGGCTGCCAGGACGTCGGCTGACCTCTCCCGAGTCCGCGCGTGCGCGATCGGTCCGCGATCAGCCAAGATCACGCGTGCCTAACGGGGTTTACCGCCGCCTACTCCGCGCCGCGCAGGTAGGTGACCACGGCGCGGACGCGCCGATGGTCCTCCGTGGACGGCGTGAGGTCGAGCTTGGCGAAGATAGCGTTGATGTGCTTGCCGACCGCCGCCTCGGTCACCACCAGCGACCGGGCGATCGCCGCGTTGCCCCGGCCCTCGGCCATGAGGGCCAGCACCTCCCGCTCGCGCGGCGTGAGCCGGGCCAGCGGATCCCGGCGGCGGGACAGCAACTGGCGCACCACCTCCGGGTCGATGACGCAGCCGCCGGCGGCGACCCGCTCGACCGCGTCGACGAAGTCGGCGACCTGCCCGACCCGGTCCTTGAGGAGATAGCCGACGCCGCCCTCGGTGCCCGACTCCAGCAGCGTGGCCGCGTACACATGCGCGACGTACTGGCTCAGCACCAGTACCGGCAGGCCGGGATGGTCGTGGCGCAGCGCCAACGCGGCCCGCACACCCTCGTCGGTGTGCGACGGTGGCATCCGCACGTCGGTCACCACCACGTCGGGCCGGTGCTCGTCGACGGCGGCGATCAGGGCCGGCCCGTCGGACACCGCGGCGACCACCTCGTGGCCGAACCGGGCCAGCAGGCCGACCAACCCCTCCCGCAGAAGGACCGCGTCCTCGGCGATCACGATCCGGAGCACGGCAGCTCCAACCGCAGCACCGTCGGGCCACCCAGCGGGCTGGACAGCGTCAGGCTGCCGCCGATGGCCCCGACCCGGTCGGCCAGGCCGGCCAGGCCGGTCCCGGCGCCGGGGTCGGCGCCGCCCCGCCCGTCGTCGCGGATCTCCACGATCAGCTCGCCGCCCCGGTCGGCCAGATGGGCCGAGACGTCGATCCGTTCGGCCCGGGCGTGCCGGGCCGCGTTGGCCAGCGCCTCGGCCGTCACGAAGTAGGCGGTGGACTCCACTGTGGATGGCAGGCGGCCGTCCAGGTCGAACTCCACCGTCACCGGCACCGGCGACCGGTCGGCCAGCTCGGCCACGGCGGCCGGCAGGCCGTGGTCGGTGAGCGCCTGGGGATGGATGCCCCGCACCAGCTCGCGCAGCTCGGTCAGCGCGGCGTCGGCGTGGGCCCGGGCCTGGCCCAACAGGTCCCGCGCCGGTCCGGGAGCGTCGACCAACTCCAGTTCGGTCAGGCCCAGCGTCATCGTCAGCGCCACCAGGCGCTGTTGCGCGCCGTCGTGCAGGTCCCGCTCGATCCGGCGCCGCTCCACCTCGAACGCGTCGACCAGGCGGGCCCGCGAGCGGGTCAGCTCGCGTACCACCAGCTCGGCCTCGCCGCCGATGAGCGCGACGGCGATGGCGGCCCGACCGGCGGCGACCGCCATGGCCAGGTACAGGGCCAGCACGAGCAGCACGGCGAACCCCAACCGGGCTGCCCACATCGGGCCGGTGCTCCGGGGCTCCAGCGGCGGGGCGATCACGGCCACCGCCGACGCGCCCACGGCCCCGGTGACGATCGCGTCGACCGCGCCGAGGACCGTGGCCATCAGCAATGCGTAGGCCAGCTCGCGCCACGTGGCACCCTCGGCGAAACGCAGGCGCAGCCAGGCGCCCAGGCCCGGTCGGGGCCGCCGGTGCGGGGTCGGCGGGACGGGCAGGCCCAGCAGGGCCAGCCGCCGGCGCTCCAGCGCGGCCAGCGGGATCGCGACCAGCGGCACGCCCACCACCCCGGTCAGGGCCGCGAACAGGGGCAGGGCGAGCAGCGCGATGACGCCCGCCATGACGCCCGTCGCCGCATAGACGACGGCCCGCCACGGCCGAGAGGAGGCCAGCAGCCGCAGCGGGTTGCCGCGGATGAACCGCCCTGGCGAGCTCACACCCACACAGTACGGGGTATGGCCAGCCCTACCGTCGAGTCTCAGGCGGCGGCCACTGCGCCTCTCCGGCCCGACGGCGAGGCTGGGACACATGCTGAGTGTCGAGGATCTGCGCCGGGTGTACGGCCGCGGGGCGAACGCGGTGACGGCGCTGGACGGCGTGTCGTACGCGTTCCCGGCCGCCTCGTTCACCGCGGTCATGGGACCGTCCGGTTCGGGCAAGTCCACATTGCTGCAATGCGCCGCCGGGCTGGACCGGCCGACGGGGGGCCGGGTCCGGCTCGGCGGCGTCGACCTCGCCGGCCTGTCGGAGAAGGCGCTGACCCGGCTGCGCCGCGACCGGATCGGCTTCGTGTTCCAGGCGTTCAACCTGCTGCCGGCCCTGACGGCGGCCCAGAACGTGGCGTTGCCGTTGCGGTTGGCCGGGCGCCGGCCCGGCCGGGCCGAGGTGCTGCGGGCGCTGACCGATGTCGGCGTGGCCGACCGGGCCGGACATCGGCCGGCCGAGCTGTCGGGCGGCCAGCAGCAACGGGTGGCCGTGGCCCGCGCCCTCGTGTCCGCCCCCGATGTGGTGTTCGCCGACGAGCCCACGGGATCGTTGGACTCGGCCACCGGTCGCGAGGTGCTCCGGCTGCTCCGCGCGGTGGTCGACCGCCGCGGGCAGACGGTCGTGATGGTGACGCACGACCCGCTCGCGGCCGCCTTCGCCGACCGCGTGGTGTTCCTGGCCGACGGGCGGCTGGTCGACGAGCTGGACGCCCCCGGGGCCGAGGTCGTGGCCGCGCACATGACGAGGTCGACCTCCCCCGCCCCGTCCGGCTCGGGCCCCGCCGGGCCCGGCGCGGAGTGGTGAGGGGCGTGCTCGCCCTGGCGTGGGCGGGCGTGCGGGCCCGCCCGTCCCGGTTCGCCGGATCCTTCGTGGCGCTGGCCCTGGGCGTGGCGCTGATGGCCGCCACCGGACTGGTCCTCGCCGCCGAGCCGGATCAGGCGCGCCCATCGCGGTTCGGCGACGGCGTGGTCGTCGTCACCGCCCAACCCCGCCTGCTGCCGCCGGATCCCGGTAACCCCGACGCCGACGGCGTACCGCTGGGCGCACCGCCCGGCCTACCGGCGTCCACTGTGGAGGTCTTGTCCATGTTGCCCGGTGCCGGTCGGGTGGTGGCCGACCTCACCGTCGACCTCGACCTCCCGGAGACGCCCGGCGTCGAGGAGACCGTGCCGCGGGGTCATGGCTGGTCCAGCGCGACCGTCGGGCCGTACCGGCTGGCCTCGGGACGCCCGCCGGCCGCCGACGGTGAGGTGGTGCTGGACGGGCGACTGGCCGGCCCGGCCGAGGTCCTTGTGGCCACCCCGGCCGGGATCGGGACGTACCGCGTGGTGGGCTCGACCGCGCCGGTGGCGACCGCCGAACTGGTCGTGTTCTTCACCGACGGCGTGGCGGCCCGGCTGGCCGGCGGGGGCGAGGCCGGCCGCGTCGATGCCGCCCTCATGCTGCCGGCCCCCGGTGTCGACCCGGCCACCCTGGCCGAGACGGTCCGGCGGGCCCGCCCGAACCTGGTGGTCCTCACCGGAGCGGCCGCCCGCCGGTCCGAGCCCGACCCGGCGGCCGAGGCGACCGAGGAGGCCGGCACGCTGCTCGGCCTCATGGCCGGCATCAGCGGCTTCGTGACGGTGTTCCTGGTCGCCGGTACGTTCGCGCTCTCGGTCGTCCAACGCCGCCGCGAAATCGCCCTGCTACGCCTGGTCGGCGCGACACCGCGACAGGTGCGCCGGATGGTGACCATCGAGGCGGCCGCCTTGGGGGTGGCGGCGACGCTGGCCGGCCTGACGCTGGCCACACCGACCGGGTACCTCCTGCTGGCCCTGCTGCGCTCGGTCGACGTCGGCCCGGCCCGGCTGACGCTTACGCCCAACCCGATCGCGCTCGCGGTGGCCGCGGGCATCGGAATGGTCGTTGCCCTGCTCGGGGTACGGGTCGCGGCGCGCCGGACGAAGCGCATCCGGCCGGTCGAGGCGCTGCGCGACGCCGAGGTCGAGCGCCGGCCGATGAGCGCGTCGCGCTGGGTCATCGGCGTGGTCTTCCTCGGCGGCGGCGTCGCCCTGCTGTGGGCGATGGCGAACGCTCAGGGCGATGGGCGTATCTCCATCGCGCTGCTGGTCGGACAGGTGCTGGTGGTCGGCATGGCGGCGTTGGCCCCGGTGTTCGTGCCCGCGCTGGTCGGCGTGGTCGCCCGGCCGCTGGTGCGGCGCGCCGACGTGACCGTCGAGGTGGCCCGGGCCAACCTTCGGAGCCAGGCCCGCCGGACCGCCTCGGTCGCGGCGCCGGTGCTCGTGCTGGTCGGTCTGGCCGGATCGTTGCTGACGGCGACGTCCACGTTGGAGAGTTCGACCGAGGCCGAGCTGGCCTGGCAGACCAGAGCGGACCTGGTGGTGGTCCCGACCGCCGGGCCGGGTCTGACCGAGGGGGCGGTGTCATCGCTGCGCGCGCCCCGGCCCGGCGTGGCGGGGGTGGCCCCGATCGGGTCGACCCACGTCCACCTCGTGTCGACCGGTGGGATCGAGACGCTCAGCGCCACCGTCCTGCCCGCCGACCCCGGCGCGACCGGGACGCTGCGCTACGACGTACGGTCCGGGTCGTTGGCCGGCCTGCGCGGTGACGCCGTGGCCGCCACCGACAGCCTGGCCACCGGCCGCGGATGGCGGGTGGGCGACGTGATCGCGATGCACCTGGACGACGGCAGCCCGGCCCGCCTCCGATTGGTAGCCACAGTGGACGGAGGACTCTCCGTTGACGGCCTCCTGCTGCCGGCCGACCGTCTGGCCGGCCACACCGCGGCCTGGTCGACCCCGTACGCGCTGATCGCCCTCCGGCCGGGGACCGACCCGGACGAGGTGGCCGGCGCACTCTCGCCACGCCTCGCCGGGGCCGGCGCGACCGTGCTGTCGCGCGAGGCCTGGCTGGCGGCGGTGCGGCAGGGCGTGCACGACGACCTGCGGACCGGGCTGATCGTGATCCTCGGCCTGGCCGGCGTCTACACCGCCATCGCGATCGTGAACACCCTGGCGATGGCGGCGCGGGAGCGGATCCGCGACCTGGCCCAGCTTCGGCTGGTCGGCGCCACCCGCCGCCAGGCGCACCGGATGCTGGTGTGGGAGGGCGCGCTGGTCGCCGGCGTGGGCATCGGGCTGGGCGCCGCGGTCACGGCCATCACGGCCGTGGCGCTGCCGTTCGCGCTGCGCGAGATGTCGGCGGCCGCCGCGGTCGACCCGCCCTGGCTGATCCTGGTGGTCCTGTCGGTGCTCTGCGTGGCGCTGGTGATCGGCACCAGCCTGGCCGCCGGCTCGGCCGCGCTGCGCCACCGCCCGCTGGACGGGCTGGCCGTGCCGGAGTGAGTCCGCTACGGCTTGCGGCCGACACCGCCGGACGCGTCAACCGGGCTGGGCGGACGGCCCCGGTCTCGTTGTACCCCTCCTGGGCCTGCGTGATCTCGGCCGACGCCACCTCCTGGGTGCCGTCGTTGAGCGACAGGTAGCTCCCCGACGCCAGCGCGGCCAGAAGTCGGGCCACGATCGACCGGGCCTCGCCGGTATCCGGGATGTGGCCCATGATCCCGGACAGGATCAGGCCGACCGGCCGGCCGAGGTCGAGCACGTCGCCGGCCTCGGCGAGGATCCGGTCGGGTTCGCGCACGTCGGCGTGCAGGTAGGCGGTAGCGCCCGGTCAACCCGGCGACCCGGATCGATGCAAGGGTTTCCCTGGACGGCCCGACCGGCGCAACTTAGGGCAGTACCCGGGTGAAGCGCGCGCCGTCCCACTCCCAGACGTCCTGCAGCCGGTCGGCCGTACCCGGCCGGTCGAGCCCACCGGTGAGAACGAGGCGGTCGCGGCGCTGGTCGTAGGCCAGGCCGACGGCCTGTCGCGGCGGCAGCCCGCTGTCCGGCAGCCTCGTCCAGGCGGCGCCGTCCCAGGTCCACAGGTCGCCGTTCATCCGGGCATCGTCGGCGCCGGCGACCTGGACGAGCCGACGGAGTCCGGCGTGGAACGTGGCGGCGACGTTGACCCGCGGTCCGGGTGAGGCCGGCGGAGCGGCCGGGCGCCAGCGGCCGCCGTCCCACAGCCAGGTGTCGGACAGCGCCGTCGGCCCGTCGATGCCGTGCCCGCCGTAGAGCACCACGGTCCGGTGCTCGGGGTCGTACTCCAACAGGCCCGGGAACCGCGTCCCGGGGCCGGTACCGCTCAGGCGACGCCAGGTCGTGCCGTCCCACCCCCAGGACTCATCCGTGGCGCCGGCCGCGCTCACGCCGCCGACGAGCACGGCCAGCCGCCGGGCCGCGTCATAGGCCAGCCGCGCGCCCTCCCGGCCGCCCGGACCCTCGGCCGGTCCCCCGCCCGGGTACCGGCGCCACCGCTGGCCGTCCCACTCCCAGGTCTCGTCCAGCGGGCTGCCCTGGCCCTGAAGTCCACCGTGGACGATCAGGACCGAGCGGTCCGTGTCGTAGGCCACCGCGGCGAAGTTGCGCCAGCGCGGCACCTCGCCGCCGCCCGGGTCGAGCCGCCGCCAGGCCCGGCCGTCCCACGACCACAGCTCCAGCGGCGCGTCGGCCGGGAGGCCGCGCTCGGGGGCGCCGTTGACCAGCACCACGGCGCCCAACCGGGCGTCGTAGACGAGGTGGTGCCAGGCACCGATGGTCGGCCGGACGGCCGCGCTCGCACTCGGTGTCCGGCCGCCGCCGTCCGGGGCGGGGGCGGCCGACCCGCAGCCCACGCCGACCAGCGCGACCGCACCGAACGCGACCAACCCGAGGCAACGCCGACCCATCACGCTGACGCGAGTCGCGACGTCCCGCCCCGGTTCCCGACCCGGTGCTATTCAATCTTGGGCGGCCTGATGATCGCGATCACCACAGCGGGCCGCGGAGTGGGTGGCCGTCGTTGGGAACGTATGGGCGCAATCCCGGGACACGGCGCCCGGGCCGGTGGAGGATGCGTGGTACGAGCAACCGTGGGCGGACGATGAACGGCAGGCTTCTCCTCGACGACCTCGTCGACGCCCGGGCCCGCGAATTCGCCGGCCGGCGGGCCGAGCTGTCGCAGTTCGAGTCGCTGCTCGACTCGGGCGGTGGCGCGGCGGTGTACGTGTGCGGTCCGGGCGGGATCGGCAAGAGCACGCTGCTGCACCAGTACGCCTTCCAGGCTTCGAAACGGGGCCGACGCGTGGTCCGGTTCGACGCGGCGGAGTCGGGGCCGTCGGCCGACGCGGTGCTCGCCGGGCTGGCCCGGGCCGCCGGCGCCACCGGGGAGCCGGGCGTCACGACCGACGACGTGCTCGCGGCGCTGGCTCGCCCACGCGAGGGTGCGAGCGGCGCCGAGGTTGCCGGGCCGGTGTTGCTCATCGACGGCGCCGAGCACCTGGTGGCGCTGGACCGCTGGATCCGGGAGGAGGTCCTGGCCCGGCTGAGCGCCGACGCCATCGTCGTGCTGGCCGGCCGGGGCGATCCGCCGCTGGGCTGGCGCACCGATCCCGGTTGGCGCACGATCCTGCGCGTCGTGCGGCTGCGCGAACTGGACCCCGACGACAGCCGCGAGGTGCTGCGGCGGCGCGGCCTGGCCGGCGCGTCGGCCGACGCCGCGTTGGCGTTCGCCCGCGGTCATCCGCTGGCGCTGGTGCTGGCCGCCGAGATCGGTGCCCCGCTGGCCGACCGGAACCCCGGCCCGCCGGCCCAGGCCCTGCGCGACCTGCTGGCCGCCCTGCTCGACTCGGTGCCGGGGCCGCGGCACCGGGCCGCCCTGGAGGCGTCGTCACAGGTCCGCGTCACCACCGAGCCGTTGCTGGCCGCGCTGCTGGGCGACCCGGACGCGCACGACGTGTTCGAGTGGCTCCGCGGGATGTCCATTGTAGAGTACGCGGCCCATGGCGTGCGCCCGCACGAGCTGCTGCGCGACCTGCTCTCGGCCGAGCTGCGCTGGCGCGACCCGGAGCGGCACGCCGCGATACACCGCCGGGCCGGCGAGCACTACCACGCTCGCCTGCGGGCGGGCGACTCGGTGGTGTTCGACCTGGCCTACCTGCACCGTGACAACCCGATCCTCGGTCCGTACCTCTCATACGTCACGCCCGGTGGGTCGGCGCCGTCCGACCTCGTGGCCACGCCCTTGCGCGACGGGGAATGGCCGAGCCTGCGGGAGACGCTGGTCGGCCACGAGGGCTCCGCATCGGCCCGGCTGGCCGACCGGTGGGCCAACCCGGCCACGGTGTCGGTGGTGCGGGCCGGCGACGGCACGCCGGCCGGCTTCTTCGTACTGCTCGCCCTGGATACGCTCGAACCCGAGGCCCGCGACGCCGACCCGGCCACCGCGGCGGCGTGGCGGCACCTGGAGAGCGTGGCACCGCTCGCGCCGGGCGAGACCGCGCTCTACGTCCGCCATTGGCTGGCCGCCGACACGTACCAGGAGGTGTCGGCCGCCCAGACTCTCATGACGCTGCATCTGGTCCGGCTCTACCTCACCGTACCCCGACTCGCGGTCACGTTC
>Ga0307415_100000068_pt1 | contig 43162 bp, 33 predicted proteins | sample DK1Cmetagenome_FD_204524 | JGI IMG/M metagenome (GOLD analysis project Ga0307415, IMG submission 204524) | Maize rhizosphere microbial communities from greenhouse at UC Davis, California, United States - DK15-C-2 | ecosystem: Host-associated > Plants > Roots > Rhizosphere > Soil | place: USA... | reverse complement strand
CGGCCGGATGCTAGCCGCGCCGCGGGGAGGCGGCGCGCGTAGGCTGCCGCGGATGGACGTCACGTCCCTGCGCGCCGCGTTCCCGGTCCTCGAGCGCGTGGCGTATCTCAACAGCGGCACCGACGGGCCGCTGCCGGCGGCCGCCGTCGCGGCCGCCCAGCAGGAGCTCGAGTCGCAGGCCCGCCACGGGCGCCTGCCGGCGCACTTCGAGCGCCGCGTGGAGCTCCAGGCCGGGCTGCGCTCGGCCTACGCGCGGCTCGTCGCGGCGCCGGTCGCGCAGATCGCGCTGACGACGTCCGCGACCGACGGGCTCGGCCGCGTGATCGCGGGGCTGGGACTCGACCGCGGCGACGAGATCGTCACCTCCGACCAGGAGCATCCCGGGCTGCTCGGGCCGCTGGTCGCCGCGCGGCGCCGCGGCGTGAACGTGCGCGCGGTGCCGCTCGCGCAGGCCGCCGAGGCCGTCGGGCCCGAGACGAAGCTCGTCGCGATCTCGCACGTGAGCTGGATCGGCGGCGACGTCGCGCCGCCGGCGCTGGCGGAGCTCGACGTGCCGGTGATCATGGACGGCGCCCAGGGTGCCGGCGCGATCCACGTCGACCCGCGCGCGCTCGGCTGCGTCGCCTACGCCGCGGCGGGCCAGAAGTGGCTGTGCGGCGCCGACGGCACCGGCTTTCTCTGGATCGACCCGGCGTTCGCGGAGCAGGTGGCGCCGGTGAACCCCGGCTACGTCACGTTCGAGGATCCGGCCGCCGGCCTCGAGGGCGCGTTCAAGGAGACCGCCGCGCGGTTCGACACGCCCGCGCAGCCGCGCGAGGCGATCGCGCTGTCGCTGGCCGCGGTCGAGCTGCTCGAGTCCGCCGGCTGGGACGCGGTGCATGCGCAGGGCGTCGCCGAGGCGCGCCGGCTGGCGGAGCTGCTCGAGGAGCGCGGCCACGCCGTGATGCCGCGCGGGGCGACGACGCTGGTCGCATGGGAGGACCCCTACGCCGAGCAGACGCGCGAGCGGCTCGCGGCCGCGGGCGTCGCCGTGCGCAACATGCCGCAGCGGGCGCTCCTGCGCGCCTCGGTCGGAGCGTGGAACGACGACTCCGACCTCGAGCGGCTGCTGAGCGGGCTCTGAGTCGAGCCCAAGCGCTCGTGGCGCTGCGTCACAATCGGTGCCGTGCCCGACCTTCTCCCAGGCGCCGAGATCGCCGGCTGCCGCATCGAGGCGGTCGCAGGGCGCGGCGGCATGGGCATCGTCTACCGCGCGACGCAGCTCTCGCTCGGCCGCCCCGTCGCGGTCAAGCTGATCGCGCCCGAGCGGGCGGGCGATCCGGGCTTCCGCGAGCGCTTCCAGCGCGAGTCGCGGATCGCGGCCGCGATCGACCACCCCAACGTGATCCCGGTGTACGCGGCCGGCGAGGAGGGCGGCCACCTCTACCTCGTGATGCGCTACGTCAAGGGCACCGACCTGCAGGCGCTGCTGGCGCGCGAGCGGCGCCTGGACGCCGAGCGCGTCGCTGCGATCGCGACGCAGGTCGGGGCCGCGCTCGACGCCGCGCACGCCGCGGGCCTGGTGCATCGCGACGTCAAGCCGGCGAACGTGCTGCTCGCAGCCGAGCACGCGTACCTGGCCGACTTCGGGCTCTCCCAGATCGTCGGCTCCGAGACGCGGCTGACGTCGACCGGCCAGTGGATCGGCACGGTCGACTTCATGGCGCCGGAGCAGTTCTCGGGCGCGCCGGTCGACGCGCGCGCCGACGTGTACGCGCTCGGCTGCGTGCTCTACACGGCCCTGACCGGCGAGACACCGTACCCGCGCGGCACGGTCCCGGCGACGATGCTCGCGCACATGCACGACCCCCAGCCACGGCCGGCCGAGGTCGCCGACGGCGTGCCGGCCGGCTTCGACCGCGTGATCGCCCGCGCGCTCGCCAAGGATCCCGATCGCCGCTACCCGTCGGCGGGCGACCTGGGCCGCGCCGCGCTCGCGGCGGCCGAGGGGCGCCATGTCACGGAGACCGAGCGCACGGTCGCGCGCGGCGCCGCGGCGCCGCCGGAGCGAGCCGCCGCGGACGGCGCGCCGGAGCCGTCCGGGCGCGAGATCGAGCGCGGCGGCCGGGCGGCCGGCGGCGAGGACGCCGCCTACACCGGCCGGTCGCACGCCAACGGGCGCACGGCGGTCACCGTCGTCGCGCCGCCGCCGCGGATCGGCGCTGCGCCGGTTCCCGCGCGCGAGCAGACCGCCCGCCAGCCGGGCGCCACGCTGCCGCTCGGGGACCGCCCGCGGCGCCGGCTCCGAGACCGCGCGCGCACCGTCCTGCTCGGCCTGCTCGCACTCGGGGCGGCGGCGGTCTCCGCAGTGCTGCTGACGGACACCGGCGACGGCGTCGACGCCGCGCGGCTGCCCGGAGCGCCCGTCGCCGAGGGCGAGGTCGAGGCGCTCGCGCGCGACTTCGCCACCGCCTACGGCAAGGAGGACGGCGCCGCGCTCGGCCGGCTGCTTACGCGCGACGCGGAGCGGGTCGTGCCGGGCGCGCGCCAGACGGGCCGCGCCGAGGTCGTGAAGGCGTATGAGCGCCAGTTCGAAGACTCCGACACGCGCAGCTTCGAGCTGCGCGACCTGACCGCGACCGGCGGCACGACCGGGCGCGCGACCGCGCGCTTCGTCGCCACCTACGCCGGCGATCCCGACGTCAGCGGGACGATCGTCTTCGGCGTCCTGCGCGACGGCGGAACGCCGCGGATCGCGCTGATCGCGGCGCGCCAGGACGTGCGGCCGCGCTGAGCGGGGGCTCGCGGCGGCGTAGCGGCGATCAGCAGTCGCGCGCGACCATCAGGGTCACGTCGCTGCCCGGCAGCACCTGCTTGCCGGCGCGCGGGCGCATCTCGCACACCTTGGGGTCGCCCGGCAGGAGCGGGTCGAAGAAGCCGCCCGCGTCCTGGACGTCGACCGACAGCCCGAGCCCCTCGAGCTCCTCCTTGGCGCTGTCGGCGTCGTGGCCGACCGCATCCGGCAGCGCCACCCGCACCTCGCGCACGATCCGCGTCGCCGCGAACGCCGGCCGCCGGCCGCGCGCGCCGGCCGAGACGTCGATCAGGTTCGCGCCGGGCTCGAGCGGCACCTCGGCGCGGAAGCTGCCGCCGTCGACCGCGACCTCGCGGCCGAGCACCTCGACCTGCGCGCTCTGCGGCTGCACGGTGCCGCGCAGCTCGACGGTCTCCGAGCGAACGCTGGTGCCGTCGGCCGGGCTGCCGAGCTCGAGCCGGACCTGCCGCTCCGGCCGCGGCGGCGCTTGCGCGTCGCCGCAGGCCGGTTGCAAGGCCGCCAGCGCAAGTGCGGCGACGAGAGCGAGTGGGCGGTACATGGCGAGCGCTCGCGGTCCGGTACCCCACCGGACTGCTCGGGCCAGCAGCGTACCGTCACCCCGTGCGCGGAGTCCCACTTCGGCGACCCGTCACACCGTCGAGCGACGCGAGCGGCTCTAACCGCCGTCCGCGCTTGCCTCGGCGACGCGCAGCAGCAGGTCGTGCAGCAACTCGCGCTCGGATTCGTCGAGCACTTCGAACGTGCGCGCGTTCTCGCTGTCGGCGATCTCCATCACGCTCGCCAGCACCGTGCGGCCCTTGCGCGTCAGGTGGACCGCCTGGACGCGGCGGTCGGAGTCGCTGCGTCGCCGTTCGGCCAGCCCGAGCCGCTCGAGGTCGTCCAGCACGCCGACCATCGGGCTCTTGTCGATCCGCAGCCGGCGGCCGAGTGCTCGCTGCGACATCGGCCCCTCGGCGTCGATCACGACCAGCACCTGCGCGTGCCTCAGGCGGATCCCGTGTGGCGCGATCACGCGCTCGAAGCGCTCGGCCGCTTGCTCGGCGATGAACGTCAGCAGGTAGCCGGGCCAGTGCGTCAGCGCCGGAGACAGCTTGCTTGCGGTCGCTTCGAGCGTTGTCACCGCCCGCGACCGTACCGCTCGGAGACCGTCTTGACAAGAGACGTTCTGCGCGCGAAACTTGTGCTGTTGAGATCGCTCGAGGGGTGATCGGGGATGCTTACGAAAGAGGTCCGGGGGCCGGTCGCGGAGCCTGCGGCCGGTAGACGCCAAGTCAGGCGAGTGCTGCTGGCGTTCGACGGCTCGCCGGGCTCGCACGCGGCGCTGGAGCGGGCGATCGCGGTCGCCGCCGACAACCGGGCGCTGCTGACGATCGCGGCCGTCGTGGTCGAGCCGAAGATGTGCACGGGCTTCGGGCCGGCGGTCGTCCCATACACGCGCGAGAGCATGCGGCGCGACATCGAGCTCGAGATGCAGCGGCATCTGGCCACGGCCCGAGACGAGGTTCCGGCCACGATCTCGGTCACCACCCGCGTTCTCTACGGAAACCCGGCGAAGGCGCTCGCCGCGCTGGCCGAGGCGGGCGACTACGACCTCGTCGTCGTGGGTCCGGGGCGCTGCGGCCGGCTGCGCCGCCTGCTCGGCGGGAGCGTTACCCACAGCCTGCTGTCGCGCGTACAGACGTCGGTGCTCGCGGTGCGGGCGCCCGAGCGCGACGCGCCTGAGCTCGGCATGTCCGAGGCGGAGCTCCAGGCACCGCTGCTCGCAACCGGGAAGCGACTCGCTCGCTGAGCGGTGGCCGCGGAGGTCGGCGCGCACGGGCTCCGCCGGTCGATCACAGTCCCGTAGGCTCGATCTTCCGGTTGACCCGGAAGAGGTGCTGCGGGTCGTAGGCCCCTTCGCAGGTCAGCTCAGCGCCAGCCGGGCGACCGCTTCGCCGTCCGCTCGCTCGCCCGTCTCGCGGAAGCCCAGCGACTTGTAAAGCGCGCGAGCCCGCTCGTTCTCCGGCTGATACGACAAGGCGGCCGCGACGGCACCCGCCTCTCGAAAGCGTTCAAGCAGCGTCGCGACCGCCGCCCGGCCGCTGCCCTCGCCCTGCCGATCGGCGTCGATCACCAAGCCTCCGATCCAGTAGCTGCCGTCTTCGGGATCCACGGCCCACATCACGTGACCGACGATCTCATCGCCGGCGTAGACAGCCAGCGGCCGCCACGTGTGCTCGTAATTGCACATGCACAGGTACCACGCAACGGGAGCGACGAAGTGCTCCTGCCCGGATGCCGGGCGGATCGCCGCGCACGCCTGCCAATTGCTCTCGTCGACGTCGCGCAGCTCCACCGACCCAGCCTATATCGCGCGGCTTCACGCCCAGCCATCTCGCACGCGTACCGGCAGCAGCCGCTCGCGGCGACGGTCCTTCACCGCCGGCTCGCTTGCCGACCGCTTCGGACTCCGCGGGCTCTTCGCCCAGCACCGGGATACTGCGGGATCATGGACGGCCCCGACCGACGAAGACGGAGCCGTTCCGGCCGGCTTCTCGACGCGCTGATCTGGGGAGCGGCATTGGGTGCGGCGGCCGGCGCGGTGATCGGCGATGCGATCGACGGGATCGGGGCCGGCGCCGGCGCGCTCATCGGGGTGCTTGTGTACGCGCCTGCGGAGGCGTTCACGAGCCTGAGCCGGGGCGTCGCCGAGGTCAAGCCGCTCTGGCAGCGGATCCTCGGCAGCGCGCTGCTGATGGCGCTGCTCGGCTGGCTACTCGGCCTGGTCGGGCTCGACGAACCCGTGCTGACGGCGCTGATCAGCGGCGCTCTGCTCGGCCTGCTCGGACTGCGACCGCTGAAGATTGCCCTCGGCCTGTTGGTCGGCGCGCTCGTCGGTGTACTGTTCGAGGCACTCGACGATGGCGTCGAGCCGGCGCTCGTCGCGGCGGCGGTCACGATCGTGTACCGCGCGATCGCGGCTCTTGCCTACCGCAATCGGCCGCTGGTCCGCGTGATGGCCGAGGAGGTGCCGGCATCCGAGCTGCGCTACGTCGTCCCCTTCGAGGCGCGCTCGCGACACGTCGGCGCCGACTACGTCGAACAGCTCGCGCACGTGCGGGGCGGGAAGTTTCGCCGCAACCCGCCGGACGTCGGGATCCTCGCGTCGCTCGACGGCCTGGACGGGCCGGACTTCGACCCGGGCCGCGTGCACCCGCTGATCCGCGAGTTCTACGAGCACACCAGCCGGTTCAAGCTCTCGATCGCCCCCGAGTGGCGGCGGTGGATGAAGCCTGGCTACGAGGTCTTCAAGCGCGTGGTCGCGCAGCCGCTCGGCCAGGCCGCCATCCCGTCGAACATCGAAGAGGCTCAGCGCGGGATGATCAGCACGATCGACACGATCGACCTCGACGGCGACGAGCAGATCGACATCCGCGGCTGGATCCGCACGTTCGCCGACTCGGGAAAGCCGATCTACGTCGGCATCTACACGAGCTTCCGGCACGAGAACCGCGGCTACGTGAGCGTCGGCTTCCCGATCCCCAGCGCGAACTTCACTGCGACGCTCCTGCCGCGCAACACCGGGGACCACGACCTCCTGCTCACGTCGCGCACGGAGCTTCCGTTCCCGGGCCACTATCTGAGCTCGGTCGACAGCGAACGCGACGCCCTGACCGTCCTCAAGCTCTTGTCCTTCCAGGAGCAGATCCACGTCTACGTCGCCGCCGGCGAACTGAAGACCGAGCACAGCTTCTATCTGGCCCGGCAGCGGTTCCTGACCCTCTACTACGAGATCGAGCGCCTGAAATCGAGCGATTTCGGCTCGGCGGGCAGTGGTCTCGAGCGCGAAGGGCCTGCTGATGAAGACCTCTAAGTGGGCGATACTGGGCTCGAACCAGTGACCTCCGCCTTGTCGAGGCGGCGCTCTCCCAGCTGAGCTAATCGCCCTGGGAGGCGCAAGCGTAGCAACGCCGGACGGCGGTGCCAGGGCCTCGGGACGGGTGGCCGGACGGGATGAGCAACCTGACTGGCGAACACACGGCGCTGACCGAGGGGAGGGCGATTCCGCGGCTGGGCTTCGGCACTGGCAGATCACCGGCAAGGACGCGGCCGACGGCGTCCAGGACGCGCTCGAGCTCCGCTGTCGCCACATCGACACCGCGCGCGCACGAGAACGAGGCCGAGGTCGGCGGCCTACTCCCAGCTCGCGCGCGGCGAGCGCACCGCGCAACCCCGAGCTGACCGCGATCGGCGAGGCGCACGGCAAGTGCGCCGGCCAGGTCGCGCTGCGCTGACTGCTCGACCAGCCGAACGTCACGACGGTGCCGAAGGCGTCGAGCCACGAACGCCGGCTGGAGAACTTCGAGGTGTTCGACTTCGAGCTGACCGACGCAGACCGCGAGCGGATCGCCGCGCTGCCGAAGGACGTGCGCACGGCCGACCCGCCGTGGGCGCCCGACTGGTCGGACTGACCGCGCCGCGTCCTACGATGTCCGGGCCCCCGGCGCCGTGGCGGAGTGGCTACGCAGCGGCCTGCAAAGCCGTGTACACCGGTTCGATTCCGGTCGGCGCCTCTAGCGCGTACGCTTCGAGGACGTCATCCGCTCGGCAAGCGTCCGGTCGGATCGGCGAGCCGGCCTAACCTCGCATTCGCCCGACCGTCGTGGATCTCGCGCACGAATCAGGCGGCGCCCTTCATTTCGACGTCGGCGTGCGTTCCTTCGTGGTCGTTCGAGGCGAGAGTCTGCACGCTCACGCACCGCGCGCGGGCGCGGGGGCGCCGGCGCGGTGGGCGCCGGCGCGCGCCAGCAACGCGGTTGCTGGCGCGCGCCGGAAGGTTGGCGGGGTCGGCGTGCCCGACGCCCGGGGGACGTCCGCCACCGGGAGCGCTGTCGGCCTGCTCAGGCGCCCGCGGTACCGTGTCCGCGGGTCATCGGCCGGCGCCACGCCAGCCCGCCCGCGGCGAGGACGACGATGAGCACGCCGGTGCCGGCCGCGGCGCCGATCGCGGCCGAGGACAGATCGAATCCGGCATCGGGCGCCGTCTCGACGGCCGCGGGCGCGCTCGAGCGCGGGGACGGCACGATCGGCCTGTCGCTGTGCTCGCCGGTCGCTCCGACGGGATCGATCGGCATGGCCGACGCGGCCGGTGCGCCGAGGGTGCCTGCGATCGCGGCACCGCTCAGCGCCGTGGCGAGCGTCCCCTTGATCGTTGTCGTGAGCATGGCCACTCCTTTGGGGTTGTGACCGCCTGGTGCGGTCGATGCGTCGATGATCCGGCGCACAGGGGAGCCCGACCATGGGCCGCAGGACGGCAATTCGCTACGCGCCGGGCAAGCCCGACCTTCCCCTAGAGACAGGGCGCCGGGGCCGGCGCCTTGCCGTCGGGCAAGAATCGCCTTGCGGTCGGCGAGGCGCGCGCCGCCCGATCGCCTATGGCCCCGGAGCGGCCCGGAGTGGATGCTGGCGCGGTGACCTCGCCGCCGCTGCTCAGGAACTACTCGGACTCGCGCAGCTCCGTCAACGAGACGGCGCCACGCCGCAGCGCCTCGTTGGCGAGCGCGGCGCGCCGGTGCGCGTCGGCGGGCGCGATGCCGAACTTCTCGTACAGGTTTGCCAGGTGCTGCTTGACGGCAGCCTGCGTGATGACGAGCTCGTCGGCGATCGCGCGCGTCAAGGCCGGCTCGGTGAACATGTCGCGCGTCAGCAGCGGACGGCAGAGGGCGATGAGCACGTCGCGCTCGCGCGCCGTCAGCGCCGGCGGGGCTTGCTCGACCTCCGTCGCCGGTCCAGCGGCGGTCAGCGGGTCGCGGAACACGAGCCGCGTGTGGCCGATCCGGATCTCGTCGCCGTGTCGCAATCGCCGCGAGGCCCAGATACGCTCGCCGTTGACCCACGTGCCGTTGGAGGATCCGAGGTCGGTCACGCACCAGCCCGCCGCAAACCGCTCGAGCACCGCGTGCAGGCCGCTGGCCGTCGCGTCGTCGTCGACGGCGATGTCGTTCTCGCCGGCCTTGCCGATCGTCGAGCGCTCCGCGGCGAGCTCGACGCGCCAGCTGCGCACGCCGGAGATCACCTCGATCTGCGCTGACACACCGCCAAGTCTATGTGCGGGCATCCGGCGCGCGGCAACGCCGTGCTGACGCTGTTCAGGGAGCGCTACGAGGTGCTTGCGACCGCAGGCTCCGGCGGCGAGGCGCAGATCGTGAAGGCGCTGGATCGCCAGCACGGGCGCTTCGTGGCCCTGAAGATACGCCCGGTGCGCGACAAGGCGGCGCGCGAGGAGCTGCTCGGCGAGGCACGCGTGCTGCTGGCGCTGCCGCCGCATCCGGCCCTTCCGCTGGTGCGCGAGGACTTCTTCGATCGCGACGACTACGTCGTCGCGATGGACTGGGTCGAGGGCACCGACCTGGCGACGCTACTCGCCGAGAACGGGCGCCCGGGGCTCGCGTCATCGAGCGTGCTGGCCTATCTGGCCCAGGCGGCCGAGGCGCTCACGCACCTGCACTCGCAGTCGCCGCCGGTGATTCACGGTGACGTCAAGCCCGGGAACCTGATCCTGACCAAGGGGGGTCGGATCAAGCTCGTCGACTTCGGCCTGTCCTCCGCGCCCAACTTGCCGCGCGTGCGCGCCGGCACGCCCGGCTACCGCGCCCCCGAGCTGGCCGCCGGCGGCGTTCCGTCACGAGCGAGCGACGTCTACGCGCTCGCGGCGACGGCCTTCGCGCTGCTCACGGGCTCCGCACCCGCGGGCGTCCTGCCCGTGTGGGAGGGCTTCGACCCCGGCCAGGCGCAGCAGCTCGAGGTCGCGCTCCGCCTCGGGATGGCGACCGACCCGGCCCGCCGGCCGAAGACCCCCGGCGAGCTGGTCGAGCGCCTGCGGGCCGGCTGGTCTGAGGCGCTGCCGACCGGCGTGGTGACGTTCTGCTGCTCGGACATCGAGGCCTCGGCCGCGTTGTGGGAATCTGATCCCGAGGCGATGGCCGAGGCGCTCGTGCGCCACGACGCGCTGATCGCCGACGCCGTCGAGGCCGGGGGCGGCAGCCTGATCAAGTCGATGGGCGAGGGCGACTCGACCGTCTCTGTGTTCGACTCGGCTGCGGCCGCGGTCGACGCGGCGCTCGCCGCCAACCGGGCGCTGACCACCGAGGAGTGGCCGCCGGGCATTCGCATCGCCGCGCGCTGGGGCATCCACACCGGCGAGGCCGAGCGGCGCGACGCCGACTACTACGGCCCGAGCGTCAACCTCGCCGCGCGCGTGCGCTCCCAGGCCGATGGCGGCGAAATCCTGCTCTCCTCGGTGACCAGCGAGCTCGCCGCGGCGCATCTGCCCGAGCAGTGCTCGCTCGTCGACCTCGGACCGCACCGCCTCAAGGGGCTTGGTCCGCCGGAGCGCATTCACGCCCTCGCGGGGCCGGGCGTCCGGACGCGGCTGTGGGCGGCCGAGTGCCCGTACCGCGGCCTGCTCGCGTTCGAGCCGGAAGACCGCGCCTTCTTCTTCGGCCGCGAAGAGGTTACGGCGAAGATCAACGGGCGGCTCGCGCCCGGCGGGCTGCTCGCCGTCGTCGGCGCGTCGGGCAGCGGCAAATCCTCGGTTCTGCGCGCCGGCGTCGTCGCCGCCGTGCGCGCCGGCGAGGTCGACGGGCTGCGGCACGCGACGCTCCTGACGCCGGGAGCCACGCCCGCACTCGACGCCGACGACGAGCCGGATCGCCTCGTCGTCGTCGACCAGTTCGAGGAGCTGTTCACGCTGTGTGACGACGCGAATCGCCGACGGGCGTTCATCGACGCGCTGCTGAGGATGCGCTGCGCCGTCGCGATCGGAGTGCGCGCCGACATCTACGGCAGGCTCAGCGGGCACAGCGAGCTCGCGCTCGCCGTCGCCTCCAACCAGGTGCTGCTCGGGCCGATGGGCAGCGGCGAGCTCGAGCGCGCGATCACCGAGCCGGCCCGGCTCGCCGGGCTGAAGCTCGAGGCCGGCCTCGTCGAGCTGATCCTGCGCGACGTCGCCGCCGAGCCCGGCGCGCTGCCGCTGCTCTCGCACGCGCTGCGCGCCACTTGGGAGCGCCGCGACGGCCGCACGCTCACCGTCGAGGGCTATCGCGAGACCGGCGGTGTGGCCTCGGCCATCGGCCGCACCGCCGACGGGCTCGTCGACACGCTGCCCGACGAGCAGCGCCGGCTGGTCCGCAGCGTCCTGGTCCGTATGACGGAGCTCGGCGAGGGCAGCGAGGACTCGCGCCGGCGCGTGGCGGTCGGCGAGTTCGTGCCGGAGGGCGCCGCCGCAGGGTCCGTCGAGGCGCTCCTGCACCGGCTCGCCGAGGAGCGCCTCGTCACGCTCGACGACGGCTCTGCCGAGGTGGCGCACGAGGCGCTGATCCGCGAGTGGCCACAGCTGCGCCGGTGGCTCGACAAGGACCGCGCGGGGATCCGCGCGCACCAGCAGCTCGGAGACGCCGCGCGCATCTGGGACGCCGGCGGCCGCGAGACGTCCGACCTCTACCGCGGCGCCCGGCTCGCGGGCGCGATCGAGCTCGCCCAAGGCGGCCGCGCCGAGCTCAACGCCACCGAGCGCGCCTTCCTCGACGCCGGCGTGGCCGAGGATCAGCGCGAGCGGCGTGCCGAGCGGCGGACGAACCGGCGCCTGCGCGGGCTGCTCGCCGGCGCCGCCGTCCTCCTGGTCCTCGCCGTCGGCGCCGGCATCCTCAGCGTCACCCAGCGCAACCGGGCCGAGGCGCAGGCGCTGAGGTCGGACGCCGAGCGCGTCGGGGCGCTCGCGCAGACCGCGCAGGACCTCGGGCAGTCGATGCTCTACGGCGTCGCCGCCGTCGAGCTGGAGGACCGCGTGCAGACGCGCGGGCAGCTGCTGGCGGTGCTGCAGCGCAACCCCGGCCTGCTGCTGACCCGCAGGCTGTCGGCGGTCGAGGTGGCGGCCGCCGCGATCAGCCCGGACGGGCGGCTGCTCGCGTCCGGGGACCGGGACGGCGTCGTGCGCTTCACCGACCTCCGGACCTGGAAGCCGTCGGGACAGCCGGTGCGGCTGCGGCGCCCCGTCCTGGAGCAGGCGATGCAGTTCGCGCCGGATGGGCGAACCGTCGCGGTCGGCTCGGGGCGCGGCGAGCGCACGGATCTGCACTTCGTCGACGTCGCCGCCCGGCGGGCCCGCCGCGTCCGATCCTGGCGGGGGCCGGTGACGCCGTTCGACTTCATGTCGCTGCTGCTCGCGTACGCGCCCGACGGCCCTCACCTCGCCGTCACGCTCGCGCTGTACGGCGACGACGCCGATCCGGGCATTGTCACCGGCCAGCGACTGGCGCTGCTCGACGCCCGCAGCGGGCGGACCGTCTGGGAGCGCGCGCACCCCAAGTCGGCGTGGGAGGCCCACGTCGGCTTCACGCCGGACGGCGCGCTGATCACCTCGGCCGCTCAGGGGGAGACGATCGTCTGGGACGCGCGGCGGGGGCGGATCCTGCGGCGCTATCCGATCGGCGGGACGCTGGCGATCTCCCCGGACGGCAAGCGCGTCGCCCTCGCCCTCAACAGCCCGAGCGCCGGAGACCCGCGCACCGCCGTCGGGGTGCTCAACCTCCGGACGGGCGAGCACCGGACCCTGGCCGACAACCTGCCGAACACCCTCTCCGACGGGCTGGCATTCACCCGCGACGGCACGCGGATCATCGGCGGCACCCACGAGGGCACGTACGTCTGGGACGTGAAGACGGGGTCGATCATCGAGACATTCAACGCGCCCCGACGGAGGATCCGCCACGGCGTCGTGCTGGACCCCCAGGGGCGGGCCCTGCTCGGAACCAGCGACGGCGTCGTCAGCCTGTGGGACCCGGACGGAGGACGGCGGCTCGGGCGCCGCTTCTTCTGGGGCCCGATCGAGAACGGGTGCCCGACGAACCCGTGCACGGTGATCGCCCCGCGCGGTGCGCTGATGGCGACCAGCCAGGCCGACGGGACCACGGCGCTGGTCGACCTGCGCACGAAGCGCCTCGTCCGCACGCTGCCGGCGCGCGACGGAGACTTCGCGGGCGGGATCTCGTTCTCGGTCGACGGCCGCCGGCTCGCCACCGGCGGGACCGCCGGGAGCGTCACGATCTGGGACGCGGCGAGCGGCGCCGTCGTGGACCGCGTGCGCTACGCCGATCCCGTGTGGTGGACCGCCATCTCGCCCGACGGGCGGCTCCTCGCGGCGCAGCGGCAGGCGCCGGGCGCCGCCGACTCGTTCGTCGACGTCCGCGAGCTGCCGTCGGGCCGGCCGCTGTTCAGCCGCAGGGTCCGCTCCGGCGCCGGCGGGTTGCAGTTCAGCCACGACAGCCGCGTGCTGTTCGGCTTGGGCTGCTGCCAGCAGGGGTCGACGGTGATCGCGTGGGACGCGCGCTCAGGCGCCGAGCGCTTCGAGAGCCACCCGTCCGCAGAAACCGGGACGTTCGCGCTCGCGCCGGACTCGCGGAGGCTACTAGTCGGGACCGGGGAGGGCTCCGTGCTCATCTTGGACGCGCAGACCGGCCGCGAGCGCGAGCCGGCGATCGACGTCGCGTCGGCGGACATGGCCCAGATCGCCGTGTCCCCGGACGGACAGCTGCTGGCGACTAGCGACTGGGCAGGTGAGGCGACGCTGTGGGACCTGCGCACGCACGAGCGCTTCGGCGACCGCTTCGCCAGGAGGCCGAGCCTGGTCCCCCAGGTCGCCTTCGAGCCCAACGGCCGCCTGCTCCTCACCGAGTTCGGCTCGGCGAGCGAATGGCCCGTCGACCGCCCGACGCTGCAGCGGTTCGCCTGCCGGGTTGCCGGCCGCTCGCTGAGCCGCGACGAGTGGCGCGCCGTGCTGCCCAACCAGCCCTACCGGCGCATATGCCGGTGAGGAGGCCCGGCCGTCGCTTACGGCCGCCGAGCACCGCGCCCATCGGGCACCTCCGCCGGGCCCTCGACGTCGGCCTCCGCGATGGCCACCACGTCGCGGTGTGCCGAGTCCGAGTCGCCGCGACCAACGTCAAGCATCACTTCGGACAGCCCGCCGTCGGCACAGTGGCAGGCTGGCCGCGCAGTGTCTGTGCAGCGTCTGTGTGCAGCGGCAGTGAGGACTATCTCTACGACCTCAAGGTGGGAAGGCAGGAAGGGGCCTGCCGACGCGAGCTCGACGGCACAACAAGTGAGCATCCACAGCCGGACACAGCGCGTCACCCACGTCGAACCGCGGCGATCGAGCCGCACGGCGTCCGCCGCCTGGCGCTCGACCCATGCCAACAAATTTGGCTCTAGCGCGTGACCGGACGAGGCCACCGGTTCGATTCCGGTCGGCGCCTCTACGCCTCGCTGACGTCGACGCCGCGGCTGATGAGATCGTCTCGGGCCGCGTCGATGTCCTCGACCGCGAGCATCAGCCTGTCAGCGGACCCCGGCTCACCTGCCGTGAGGCCCTTGCCGAGGTGGATCGAGCACTGCGAGTGGGGCGGCGTGAACTGCACCCCGGGACGTCGTCGCCGGCGGTGAAGTCGGCGTCCAACCGCCATCCGAGGCTCTGGTAGAGGCGCTCTTCCCGATCGACATGCGAGACGGGCAACGTCACGACCTCGAGCTTCATGTCGATGGTCCCCACTTCCGGGACCTCCGTCGAGGTCTCGGTGCTCGCGTCCTTGCTGCTCATGTTGAACTCCGTCGGTCGGGCGCGCCATAACAGGGCGACGATGACCACGTTCTCGACGTGCTCCGCGCTTTCGCGGGCGGAGCGCTGTTGTCGGTCGCGACACCGATCACGGTGCTGTGCGGCGCCGCGCGCTTCGAGGGCGCCATCTCCAACAGCAGCGCCTACTCCGGCATCTGGGCGAGGAGTTGAGCGCGGCGTTCCGGGAAACCGCCGCCACGCCACGAGCAGGCGCGCGAGGCTGCCGAGCATGTGGCGGAGCTCTTTGCCAAGGATCGATACGTCGCGACGAATGAGCGGCGCCGCACACGGCGGCGGGAGATCGCGGAACGGCTCCGGCAGCTCGACGCATTCGAGGACTCCGCCGAGCTAGCCGACCTTGAGCAGGAGGACCAACACCTAGGCGAGCTCACGCCGATCCTCGTCGTCAGCGCGTGTGGGCGCCGGGGCGCGACCCGCTGCAGGGGCCCCAGCGAGGTTCCGTTTGTCCGTATCCGAGTCGCCGCAATCAGCGCGTGGTGGCTCGGGACCGCTAGCGGCTGACGCTACCGCTGCGTCCTTCCAGCAGAGCGGACACCGCGACACTCGTCGCATGTGAGCGGGGATAGGCCTCCTCGACGAGGCGGGTGTCCTACGAGGAGTGCGGGCTCAGCGGCGGGTCGGAGTCGTCGTACACGCGGGCGATGGCGAGCTTGCCGCTGTCGCCGCGGACGTAGACGGCGATGCCGGCTTCCGGCGGCAACTGTGTCCGGCCCCAGGCAACGACGTTGTACTCGAGCGCGCAGGCGCGGCCATCGTCAGTGACGGTGCAGTGCTCCAACGGGATGCCGCCGCCGTTGGAGAAGAACCGCTCGTAGAGGGCGCGAAGCTCGTCGGTGCCGCGGTGGATGTATGCACCGCCGGCGGGCTCGCGCATGTAGCCGTCCGGCTCGAACGTCGCCACGGCCGCTTCGACGTCGCCGGCGGCGAGTGCCCGCTGGTACTCGGCGACCACGTCGGCCTCGGCGAGCTCGGGCTCGGGCTGCAGCACCGGCGGGCGGATTGCGTGCCCGCCGGTCAACGGCCAGGTGCTGAAGTAGACGCGGAGCTCGATTATCCGGGCGTCCTGAGCGCGGTCGGCGGCGAGGGCCAAGGGAAGCTCGATGCGCCCATCGTCGCCGTCGAGGTGAAGGACGACTTCTTCGACCCCGCGCCGAGGCGTGACGATGAAATTGACATCCTCGATGGTGACGTTGCGCTCGGCCACCCACCTGTTGGTGTCGGTGACGAACCGTGCGAACGCCCGGACCCCCTTGACGCGCCCGCGTACCGGGTGATGCAGCTCGGGCTCCCCCGCAAATGACTTGATGAGCGCGTCGGTCTCCCCGGTCCTCAGGCCGTCGAAATACGGCACCGCCGCGAGGCGCTCGCGCCGCTGGCGGCGCTCGTCCAGCACGCGTTGTAGGGCGGGGGCGGAAAACAGCTCAGGTATCCAGGGCACGCAACAAGGATTCCACGGACACGCCGCTTCGGCGCCTCGTCACGCCGCTAGGACGCGCGCCGCGGCCGGACGAGCGCGTCTGAACGGCAGTCGGCCATCATCCTCTTCACGATGGCCCCTTTTTCGGTTGGGAGCCGAGTGCACCGCCGATCCTCGCTCGGCGCCGCGTGAGCGTCAACCATGCTGTAGGAGTCTCGTAATGCGCATCCTCGTCACGGGCGCGCGCGGGAAGGTCGGCGCCGCCGCGGTCGCGGCGCTCGTCGACGCCGGGCACGACGTCACCGCAAGCGACCTCGGCCGCCCGCGGTTCGAGGCCGACCGCGACGCGGTCGCCTACCGCCAGGCCGACCTGACCGAAGCCGGCGATGCGTTCGCGATCGTTCCCGGCCACGACGCGGTCGTGCACGCCGCGGCGATCCCGGACCCGACGAGCAACGCGCCGCACACCGTCTTTCGCAACAACCTGATGGCGGTGTTCAACACGCTCGAGGCGGCGATCCGGTTCGGCGTGCCGCGCTTCGTCAACATCTCGAGCGAGACGGTGCCGGGCTTCTTCTTCCCCGAGCGCCCGTGGCTGCCCGACTACCTCCCGGTCGACGAGCAGCACCCGATCCGCCCGCAGGACCCGTACGCGACCGCGAAGCACTTCGGCGAGCAGCTGATGGACGGCGCCGTCCGGCGCTCGGACATCACGTGCGTGTCGATCCGCCCGTCGTGGGTGCAGTGGGAGGGCAACTACGAGCTCAACATCGGCCCGTGGCTGCGCGAGCCGGCGGTGTCGGAGGGCTTCTGGACCTACATCGACGTCTACGACCTCGCCGACGCGATCCGCCTCGCCGCGGAGGCCGCGACGCCGGGCCACGAGGTCGCCTACATCGCGTCGCCCGACGTCGCATCGCACGAGTCGCTGGAGGCGCTGGTGCGGCGCTTCCACGGCGACGCGGCGCCGGAGATCCGCCCGTCGGACGAGCCGCGGCCGAACGGCATCTCGATCGCCAGGGCGCGCCGGCTGCTCGGCTACGACCCGCGCCGCTCGTGGCGTGACTACCTCGACGACGACGGCCGCCTGCGCCCCGAAGCGCGGCAGCGGCTCGAGCGCGGCGAGACCGGCGTCCAGCGCGGGCGCCGGCTCACCGGCGCTACAGCCGCGACGGGTGGCGCTTGACGTAGCCGCGCTCGCTGCGCGGCTCCAGCCGCCAGCGCGGTCCCTTCTCTCCCCGCCCCGACGTGTCGAAGCGCAGGCCGGCGATGACCATGTAGGCGTGGCCGCCGTTGGCGTAGATCGTGATCCACTTGCCCTCGCCGCCCCAGCCGTAGGACATCAGGTCGCCTGAGGCGCGCGCGACGCGCAGCAGGCCGGCGGCGTGCAGCACGTAGGAGACGCTGCCGGAGCAGTCGTAGCCGGTGTCGCGCCAGCGGCCGTGGCCGCCGCCCCACTTGTAGGGCTTGCGCGTGATCCGGTTGGCCGCGGCGACGGCGTTCACGACCGCCGCCGGGGCGCCCACGGGAGCGAGCGCAGTGCGCCGATCGGAGCTCACCGCCGCCCTGGCTAGCGGCTCCGGCGGGGGCGGCGGCTCGGACGGGAAGCCGCCTGTCGAAGGCGTATCGGCACGGGCGTCGACGGCGGCGAGCAGCAGGCCGACGAGCACTGCTGCAAGCGCCGCGGCCGCGACGGTTCGCCCGCGCACGGGCATGCTGGACTTCACGGTTTCGGGTACCTCGGTATTCGCTTTCCAGTCCGCTTCCGAGGTGAGCTGACGGGCTCGCGCTGGAAAGACCTGCGCTACGCCGTGCCTCGACAGGCCGGCGATTCGCCCCCACTACCTGGGTCCCCCGGTCGCCTAGGCGCAGGGCCTGGGCGATTCAGCGGTGTACGACGCGCTTCAACCGCGTGCGAGCGTGGAAGTTGCGCTTATTCCTCGCGCGCGCCGCTGTCGAGTGCGGCGAGCGAAGGCTCTCCACCTGTGTCGGCGGGCGTGCGCGCAACTTGAGCGGCCGCGTAGGCGGCGTCCTCGTCGAGCGTCTCCCCGCGCAGCAGCGCGTCGGTGAGCGAGTCGAGCTGGTCGCGATGGTCGGTCAGCAGCCTGCGCACCTCGGCGTAGGACTCCTCCACGATCCGCCGCACCTCGTCGTCGACGAGCCGCTGGGTCGCCTCCGACGCCTCGTGCGAACCTGGCAGCAGCGGCCCGTTCTGGTCCTGCGGGAGCACGGCGATCGGCCCGATCGCGTCGCTCATCCCCCAGCGGCCGACCATACCGCGGGCGATCTGGGTGAGCTGCTGGATGTCCGACTCCGCGCCGGTCGTGATCGATCCGAAGACGATCTCCTCGGCCACGCGGCCGCCGAGCGCGACCTTGATCTTGGCCAGCAGCCACGCTTCCTCGTAGTTGGCGCGGTCGTCGTCGGGCGCCGCGAACGTGACGCCGAGCGCCTGCCCGCGCGGGATGATCGACACCTTGCGCACGGGGTCGGCGCCGGGCGTGAGCATCCCGACCAGCGCGTGGCCGGCCTCGTGGTAGGCGACGCGCCTGCGATCGCCGGCGGACAGCACCGTGCCGCGCGGCGCGCCGAGCACGATCTTCTCCAGCGCGTCGGTGAAATCGGCCATGGTGACCTGCTCGTGGCGGCGGCGGGCGGCCTGCAGCGCGGCCTCATTGGCGAGGTTGGCGAGGTCGGCTCCGACCATTCCCGGCGTCGTCGACGCGAGCCGATCGAGGTTGACGTCGGGGGCGAGCGGCAGCGAGCGCGTGTGGACGGCCAGAATGCTCGCGCGGCCGTCCTTGTCGGGTGGCGGCACCGCGACGCGGCGGTCGAACCGGCCCGGCCGCAGCAGCGCGGCGTCGAGGACCTCTGGCCGGTTCGTCGCGCCGAGCACGATCACGGCGAGGTTCGCCTCGAAGCCGTCCATCTCGGTCAGGATCTGGTTCAGGGTCTGCTCGCGCTCGTCGTTGCCTCCCCCGAAGCCGGCGTTGGCGCCGCGCGAGCGGCCGATCGCGTCGAGCTCGTCGATGAAGACGATCGCCGGGGCGGCCTCCTTGGCCTGCTTGAACAGGTCGCGGACGCGGCTGGCGCCGATGCCGACGATCGCCTCGACGAACTCCGACGCCGAGATCGAGAAGAACGGCACGTTCGCCTCCCCCGCGACGGCGCGCGCGAGCAGCGTCTTGCCGGTGCCGGGGCGGCCGGAGAGCAGCACGCCCTTGGGGATCCGGCCGCCGAGCTTCTGGTAGCGCTCCGGGGTCTTGAGGAAGTCGACGATCTCCGACAGCTCGGCCTTCGCCTCGTCGATGCCCGCGACGTCGCCGAAGTTGATCCGCTGCTCCCCGCCCTCGACGCGGCGCGCTTTAGAGCGGCCGAACGCGCCGATCGCTCCCACCCCTCCCCCTGAGCGCCGGGCGAAGTAGACGAACAGGCCGATCAGCAGGAGCACGGGCCCGAACCCGAGGATCAGGCTGGCGATGAAGCCGCGGTCCTCGTTGATCGGCTCGGCCGAGATGATGACCTTCTTCTCCTCCAGCAGGGCCGACAGCTCGTCCCCGTTGGCGAACGACGGGATCTCGGTCGCGAACACCTTGCCGGGCTTGGAGTCGCCGTACTTGACGTCCTTCTTGAAGCGCCCGTCCACCGTCGTGCCGGTCGACGAGATGCGCTCGACGTTGCCGGCGCGGACCTGTTCGAGGAACGTCGGGTTGTACGGGATCTTGATCGGCTCGACCTTGCCCGGCGCGAACAGCGCGACGAAGATGTAGTTGGCCGCCAGCAGCGACGCGACGATCACCAGGATCCGCATCCGCGGCGTGCGGAACGACGGTCCCTTCTTGTCGTCGTCGCCGCGCGGCAGCGGCGTCCGCGCCTGCCGTTCGCTCGCCTTCGGTGTGTCCGCCATCCCAGAGGTGTACCAGCGTTGAGTAAGCGAGAGGTGCGGGGAGCCCTACTCTCGCGTCCTGGACGGCCACGTTCGGCGGCGCCGCTCGGTCGGCGGCGTGTGCCTGAGGCGCGTGTCGAAGCCGGCCAGCTCCGGCCGCTCGGCGAGCCGCTCGACGGGCGGGAAGGCCTGCACGGGCGCGCCGTCCTTCCAGACGACGAAGTGGGGCTCGCCGTCGATGATCGTGTCCTCCGAGTAGCGCCCGCCCATCTGGCGCGCGAGCTTCAGCGCCCGGTCGCGCTGGACGCGCCGGTCGCGCCAGCTCGCGTAGCGCTCCTGCGCGATCGGCCCGACGCGCTGCGCGGCGGCCGCGCCGGCGGACACGGCGATCCCCCGCACGGCCTTGTTGCGCGCCGCCGCCTTCGCGGCGGCAGCGATCGTCCGTCCCGCGCTCATGGTGCGTATTCAAGCGCGCGGGGCGCCTGGGCCGGGGCTATACTCCTGCCTCCGCGCGGCTGTAGCTCAGTTGGCTAGAGCGTCTGCTTGCCATGCAGAAGGTCGAGGGTTCGAGTCCCTTCAGCCGCTTCTTGAAAGCCCTGCTACCGCGGGGTTTTCGCGTTCTCAGGGCGCCTCGGGCGGCGCGCTGATCCGCCGCGGGTACCAACCGGGGTACCACTCGAGCGCGCGACGCGCCAGCGGACGCCTGCGCCTGGGCGAAGGCCCGGCAGGCTCTCGCACTCGCTCAGTGCAGGTGCGTCTTTCGGTTGGGAAGCCTGGGGTGCGCGTCGGTTCTTGGCGCAACGTGCGGGGGCCGGGTCGGCGTCCGCCGGTCAGAGACCTACGATCGCGCGGATGGCTGTCGTCGACGCGATCCTGGAGCCGTACGTCAATGCGGCAACGCTCGAGGAGGCCGAGCGTGCGCTCGATCGGCTCGCGGGTCGCGCCGAGCTGCCGGTGCTCCTCGGAGACCTCTACGACGAGCTCGCCGGACAGGCAGCCGACGAGGACGAGCACGTGCTCGCCGTGCAGCTGCAGAGGAAGGCGATCGCGGCCGGCTGCCGTCAACCGTTCGTGGCTCGCGAGATGCTGGGCTGGTATCTGCTCAAGGCCGGAGCCACCGATGAGGGCGAGGCCGTTTTCCGGGAGCTGTGCGACGAGCGCCCCTACGATTCTGGCGTCCGGATCACGCTGGGCCACGCCCGGTCCGACGCCGGACTGCAGGCCGCCGCGCTCGAGGCCTTAAACGAGGCGCTCGCCGTGGCGAAACGGCGTGGCTTCCAGAAGGAGATCGATCGCGCACGGATCGAGCGCTGGGCGGAACGCGAGCACGTCGGCCTCGAGCCCGACGAGGACGATCTCCTGGCGCCGGAGCCGAAGCCGTTGAGCCAGTCACACGCTTTCGCGCTCGCCGTCGCCTGGTTCCCGCCCGACCAGCGCGCTGTCGCGCTCGAGCACTGGCCAGACCTTGCCGACGACTTCGCCGATCCCGCGCGCTACGCGCGCCGGCTCGAAGGCAACCTCCGCGATCTGGCGCGCGGGCTCGGCCAGCATCCCGCCGTCGCGCCAATCGACATCGCCGCACTCCTCGCCTGGGCCGAATCAGAGGGCTACGACCCTGCATCGGGCGAGGCAAGAAGCGTCTACGCCGCCGAGCTCTTCAAAGCCGGCCGCGTCTTGCCGTGGCCTCCCAGCCGCAACGACGGCTGCTGGTGCGAATCGGGCCAGAAGTACAAGCGCTGCTGCGGCGCCGGCTAGCTTCCCCTTCCGGCCTGAGCAGCGGTTCGGCGTCACCGTTGCGAGCCTCGGCGCGACCGAGTCGGCCATTGCATCGGCCTGAGGCTGTCGCATAAGTCCGCGACCACGGCCGTTTGTTGTCGGATTCTCCAATTGCCTGCCGAGGTGAGCGCGTCGCCGAACGTTGATTCGGCGCCAGCCGACACGGTCGGCGTCACGTCGGCGAGCTCGTAGGGATTTCTCCACCGCCCCCGACTTGCGCGACAGCCTGGCCTCAATGCGACAGTGCGCGCGCGACGTGTCCGGGCGCTTGCAGCTTCCAGGCTTTCGCCGGTCAAGTGCTCAGGCGCTGCCGAGTCCGCGGCGAGATCCGCAGACTCGCGCTTGTCGGGCTATGTCACGGTCCGCAGTTATCCGGGACGATGCCCCCGTTGGTGTTCTGGATGGCGATGATCATGCCGACGTCGAAGCCGTTGGGGTTGGCGTGAGAGCCGGCGACCGTGAACATCCCGAACGCGGCGTGGGTGCTGGTCATGTTGCACGCGCCGGTGAGGCCCTCATTAGGTGTCGGTCCCGGCGTCGCCGCGGCAACGCCGGCACCCGGGCCGCTTGCTGCGAGTGTTAGAGCCGTCACGAGGAGCGTTGTGCGAGCTCTCATTTGGTATGTCCTTCCTGTGTAGAAGTCAGCGCTACGGCGGTGGCCTTGAAGCCCGATCGAGCCCTTCATCAGCGTGAATATGTGCCCGGGTCGGTGGCCGCGGTGGTGGCCGCGGTCGTGCCGGCGGGTCGCTGGCTTCGGCGGCGCCCGGCTCGGCGGGCTTGATCGCGCGCACCAGTACGGCGTCCTCGGCGGCCAGTCGCCGCGCTCAGCGTGCACCCCGGCCGCCAGGCACATCCAGGGTCGTCGGCTGGGTTGACTGATCACGCGCGTCGTGGCTGCTGTATCGCTTGCCGCTGGAGGCATAGCCTCGCCCTCGTCGCCTGCGCACGCGCACCTCGCACGGAGCGCCCGCACTCGCACCGTACTCCAGTCCACCGGGATGTGGTGGTTTATTTTCTTCGCCTAAGGAGTGCTGCTCACGCCTGGTTGGAGCGGCGGCGTGGAGCCGCTAGCGCGCTGCTCGTTTCGCCTGTTAACGGCAGCGCCGCTTCTGCCTGAGGCCGTCGCATGAGTCGGGGCCGTTGGAGAGAACTCCAACGCGATCACGTACCCGATGCGCAACCCATCGCGTGGCGCCAAGTCGAGGTCAGCACCGCCGACGCGTCGCGGTGGGAGGATTCGACAAGGACGGGCCGCAGTCGCGGACTTGTGCGACAGCTTCGCCTCGAAGCGACAGCGCGGCTACGTTCCCCCGGCTCCTCGCTGCCTGCCGCTCGCTGCCCAAGGAGCAGTGAAGTCCCTGGAACGCATGGCGCAAAACGCCGGTTGCGCAGCGGTGCGGGTTCTTGCGCCGCGCCCTGCGAACTGGGAGGGTCGGAAGCCAACCCAGAGAAAGGGAGCCGATGCCGAAGTTCCTGATCGAGGCGTCGTACACGCTAGATGGCGTGAAGGGCGTCCAAAGCGCGGGCGGAAGCAGCAGGCGCGAAGCGGTGGCTCAGCTCGCCGAGAGTGTCGGCGGACAACTCGAGGCGTTCTACTTCGCCTTCGGCGACGCTGACGCCTATGTGATCGTCGACCTTCCCGACAACGAAAGCGCCACGGCCGTCGCGCTCACCGTCAACGCGGGCGGAGGAGCGACCGCAAAGACCGTGGTGCTGCTCACGCCAGAGGAGGTCGACGCCGCCGCGCAGCGCTCGGTCGAGTACCGGCCGCCGGGAGCTTGACGCAGCCGACGAACGACGCGCGGGCCACCAGCGCTTTTGCCCGGTGGCAGAGTCTCGGAGTGGACTCAGTCAAGAAAACCGCCTTTGAACTCCTGTCGTGGGCGCGGGAGCCGCTTCGCGAGCACGAGGGCCGAAGGGAGTCTCTTTAGCGGGATAAAACGAGTGCCTGTATGAAGGTGCGGCTGTCACTTGGACTCATCGTCGCCCTCGTCGGTGCGGGCCTGATTCCCGCTGCCGTCGCCGCCAACCGCCCAACGTTGCCGATGCCGCGCGGCCGTGCCTCGTGCGCGCGAGCGTTGTCCCGGTGGGATAGTCGGACGCGATGCCCTACTCGGTGCTGGTCGAGTCCCATACGATCGTCACTCGGGGCCTCCCCGCGCTCCGCGCTTGAGCTGAGGAGGTCCCTACACGTAGGCCAGGACGGATCCGGCACATGCCATCTATGACCCGTTGGCCAGCTCCAGCGCCGCCTCCAGGACCGCGCCGACCGGCGCGTCGTCGACGAACGAGACGTCGTGTCCGCATGACGTCTCCACGTTCGGCGCCCCGCAGACGGGGCACGTAACGCGAAACGAGGCGACCGGGCGGTGCTTCGCGCGGCCGAGGGGTCCACTGTTCACGAGGTTGCCGATCCAGAAGATGCCGACGGTCGGTGCGCCGACGGCGAGCGCCAAGTGCAGCGGGCCGGTGTCGTTCGACACGACCACCTGGGCGCGCGATAACAGGGCGGCCAGGCCGCCCAGCGACACCTCGTCGCAGACGATCAGCGCCGGTGCCTTCATCGCCGCGACGACGGTGTCGAGCAGCGAGCGCTCGGGGCCGGTGCCGGTGACGAGCACCCGTAGTCCCTCGGCGGCGAGCGCGTCGCCGATGGTCGCGAAGCGCTCAGGAGACCATCGCCGCCGGGGCGTGGTCGCGCCCGGGTGAAGCACGGCAAAGGGGCCGGCGCCCGTGAACGGCGCGGCCTCCTCGAGGTCCGCCGCCACGACCGCGACCACCGGCTCGAGCGTGACCGGCGCCGCGCCGGCAAGCCCGGCGACCTCGATCCACCGGGCGATCTCGGGCTGGCGATAGACGTACGCGATCCAGCGGTCCAGCGCCGGGGCGTCGCCCGCGCGGCAACCGACGGTCAGGCGCGCCCCCAGGCGCGTCGCGAACGGGTTCGACCATCGGCCACCGCCGTGCATCTGCAGCGCGACATCGAAGCGCTCGGCACGCATGCGCGCAAAGAACGCGTCGAGCTCCCGGGGATCCTCGGCGGCGCCCGGCTCCTCGCGAACGCCTCGGCTGGGTGGCACGACGATCACGCGATCGACGGGACCGGGACGGTCGCGCAGGAAGGAGGCGTGCCAGGGGCGTCCCAGCAGGCAGATCTCCGCCCGCGGGTAGGCCGCCCGCAGCGCCAGGAGGGCCGGTACGCAAAACACGAAGTCGCCGAGCGCGGTGGCGCGCAGCACGGCGATCCGCTCGACCCCGAACTCACTCACGGTCCGGGAAAGCTAGCGATGCGCCCGTGAGCTGAAACACCGTTCACGTTCGTCGACGGCGTCGAGAAGGCGATTACCGCCGCCAAGGAGTTCGCGGGCGACCGGGTCGTCGACGTGGCCGCCGGTCAGATCGGCGGCCAGGCGCTCAGGCTCGGGCTGATCGACCAGGTCGTGGTCAACCAGGTCCCCGTGGTCTTCGGTCCGGCCGCCCGTTCTTCGCCACCGGCGGCCTGGCCGAGCCGCTGCGGCTGGAGAACCCGACCACGATCGTGCGCGGCGACCGGGTCACCCACCTGGTCTACGACGTCAGCCGCTGAGGCCCGCCGTCCTCAGCGTTCCGGCTCGCCGGTCCGCTCGCCACCGACTGTCGCTTCGAGTTCCTCTGCCCGCTTGGCGGACGCTCCGGGCGCATCAAGTTGCGTCACAAGGGCCTTCCGGCGCAACATCGTCAAGCTTTGCCGTCAGGCAATCGCGATAGCGCGCGCAATCCGTTAGCACGGCCGTCGTTGCCGGCGCTGTCGCGTCTGCTTCGGAGCGACGTCTCGTGCCGTCCCTTGCTGTCTGTCGTCAAGGTGTCCGGATGGATATGAGGCGACTCGACGGCAAGGTTCCGATGGTGACGGGCGCGTGCGGGGGATCGGCCTCGCTCGCGAGCGACGCGGGCGTCAAGCTCGCGGCAGTACGTGACTTACGACGTGGAGGACTCGGATGACGAGCTACGCAGTCGCACGACTGGAAGAGATCGAAGAGCTGACCGACGGGCGCGAGCCGTTTCGACCCGTCAGGCACCACTTCGGCATCACGTCCTTCGGTGTCAACGCTTGGACGGGCCGCGAAGCGGGAGACCGGATCATCAACGAGCACGACGAGTCCGACCCCGACTCCGACGAGGAGCTGTACCTCGTCGTGCGAGGGCGAGCGATGTTCGAGCTCGACGGCGACCGGGTGGCTGCCCCCACGGGGACGTTCATCTTTGCGCCTCCCGGCGTGAAGCGGACGGCGTTCGCCGAGGAGCCCGAGACGACCGTCATCGCGCTCGGCGGCACCCCGGGAAAGGCGTACGAGCCCGACGGCTGGGAGCTCTGGGCCCCGCTTACCCCGCTCTACGAGGCAGGCGAGTACGCCGAGGCGGCCGACCGCGGACGCCAACTGGTCGAGGCTCATCCGCAGTACGCCGGGCTGCTCTACAACCTCGCCTGTTGCGAGAGCCTCGCGGGCCGGACGGCTGACGCGGTCGATCACCTCCGACTCGCGATCGACCACTCGGAGCGGTCTCGCTCGTACGCAAAGGATGACTCGGACTTCGATCCGATCCGCGATGAGCCCGCGTTCAAGGAGTTGATCGAGCGCAAGGGATAATGACCTGGCCGTCCTCCACTACGACCGTGATTACGACGTGATCGCCGAGAAGACGGACCTGAGCTTCACCAGCGAATGGCTCGTCCCACGCGGGACGCTCTGACCTACCGCCTGTCCGCCGTCATCGCGCGGATCTGGTTGGCGGCATCGAGCGCCGCGACCTTGTAGGCCTCGGCGAAGGTCGGGTAGTTGAAGACGACGGTGACGAGGAAGTCGAGGCCGCCGGCGCCGATGGCCATCACCGCCTGGCCGATGTGGACGAGCTCGGTGGCGCTCGTGCCGATCGTGTGGACGCCGAGTACCGAACCGTCGTCGGGATCCACGAGCAGCTTGAGCATGCCGTCCTCGTCGCCGGTCATCAGGCCGCGCGCGAGCTCGCCGTAGCGCGCGATGCCGACCACGTACGGCCTGGCCTCGTCGGTGAGCTCCTCCTCGGTGCGGCCGGAGTAGCCGATCTCCGGGATCGCGTAGATTCCGGTCGGGATCAGCTCGGGCAGCGAGTGCACCGACTGCTCGAAGGCGTTGAGGGCGGCTATGCGTCCCTGCTCCATCGCGGTTGCGGCGAGTCCGCCACCGGCGACGTCGCCGACGGCGAAGATGTGCGGCACGCTGGTCCGGTAGGACCCGTCGACGGCCAACCGCCCGCGCTTGTCGGCCTCCAACCCCGCGCGGTCGAGGCGAAGGCCGTCGGTCGCGCCCTGGCGCCCGACCGCATACAGGACCGTCTCGGCGCGGATCTCCTTGCCCGAGGCCAGCGCCACGCGCCCGCCGCCACCGTCGAGCGGCTCGATCGCCGTGACCCGCTCGCGCAGCCGGAACGTGACGTTGCGCCGCCGCAGGCCGTACTGGAATGCCTCGCCGATTTCGCCGTCGACGAAGTCGAGCACGCGCTCGCGCTGGTCGACGACGGTCACCTTGACGCCGAGCGCGCCGAACATCGACGCGTACTCGATCCCGATCACGCCGGCGCCGACGATCGTCATGGTGCGCGGGACGCGGCGCTCGAGCCGCAGCAGCCCGTCCGAATCGATCACCGTCCGATCGTCGAAGGCCACGGACTCCGGCCGCGCCGGCCGCGAGCCGACGGCGATCACGACCCGCTCGGCACGGATCGGATCCTCGATGCCGGCGACGCGGATCGTGTGATCGTCCTCGAAGCACGCGTCGCCGGACAGCAGGCCGACGTGGTTGCGACGGAACTGCTCGCGCACGACCGCCGTCTCGGCGGCCACGACCCGCGCGGCCCGGTTCATGAGCTGCTGCAGGACCTCCTCCTCGGTGTCCTCCACGCGCGTCGGGTCGAGGACGTCGAGCGGCCGCTGGGCGAGCACCTCGAGCACGGCTTGGCGGAGCGTCTTGGACGGGATCGTGCCCGTGTGGATCGACACGCCGCCGAGGCGGTCGCGTCGCTCGGCCACCGCCACCCGCTTGCCGAGCTTGGCGGCCTGGATCGCGGCACGCTGGCCACTGGGACCCGAGCCGATGACGAGAAGATCCACGTCCACGGGCCACAGTGTCCCGCAGATGTCGCCCGAGGCGCGGGGAGCCCAGTGACGCGGCGGCCTCCGCGCCGTTTGGCGCGGAGGCCGCGGTGATCGAGGTGTCGAGACCGGTCGCTAGACCAGCTCGAGGACCTTCTCCCCGGGCTTCGGGTCCGCCGCCAACACGGGCCGCGGCTCGCGCGCGGCGTGGCGTGGCCACCACGCCCGCTGTCCCGCCAGCGCCGTGAGGGCCGGCACGAGGACCGAGGACACGACCAGCGAGGCGAGCAGGATCCCGAATGCCATCGCGAAGCCCATCTCGCGCGAGGTCTCGCTGCTCTCGAGCATCAGCGTCCCGAACGAGCTCGCAAGCACGAGACCGGCCGCGCCGACCGCCGGGGCGACGTGGCGGACGGCGTCGGCGACCGCGGAGCGGACGGGCTTGCCGGCGAGCATCTCCTCGCGCAGCCGCGCCGTCATCAGGATGTTGTAGTCGGTGCCGAGCGCGACGACGAACAGGAACAGGACGAGCGGCAGCGTGAACGCGACACCGTCCTGACCGCCGAGCTCCTGCACGACCAGCACCGATGCGCCGAGCGTCGCCGCGAACTCGAGCGCAACGGCGGCGAGCAGGTAGAGCGGGGCGACCACGCTGCGCAGCGTGAACACGAGAATCAGCAGGATCAGCCCGGCGGCGATCGGGAAGATCAGCGCCATGTCGCGCTCGACGGAGTCGCTGACGTCCGCGAAGATGGCCGACGTGCCGCCGACCATCGCGGTCGTTCCGTCCGGGGCGGCCTCGCGGGCCACCTGCCGGATGGGACCGCGGACGAGGTCCATCGAGCCCTTCGTGAAGGGGCCGTCCGCGAGCGCCATGTCGATGCGGGCACCGTGCCGGTCCGGCGTCAGCGCCGGCGCGCCGACCGAGCTCACGCCGTCGATCGCCGCGAGACCTTGGCGCAACGGCCGCAGCTGCTGGAGCGAGAGCGCACCCGATACCGACTTGACGTACACCTGCTGTGGATCGCTCGCGCCCTCAGACAACGCCGCCGAGATCCTGTCGGCCGTGCGCGTCGCGGCGGTGGCGGGACCGCCGTCGTCGCTGTCGTAGGACATCTGCGTGCCGAGGGCGAACACCGAGAGCATCACCAGCGCGGCGGTCACGGCGAGTGCGGCGCGCCCGGGCGTTCGTGCGATGCGCCGGCCCAGGCGGGCGGCTGGCCCGTCGGATCGCTCGCGTGCCCACGAGCGCGACGGCCAGAACAGCGCCCGGCCGGTGACGGCCGCGATCGCCGGCATCAGCGTCACGCCCGCGAACAGCATCACGAGCACGGAGATCGCGACGGCCGGACCGATCACCTGGAACTGGCCGAACTCGGCGACGAGCATCGTCGCGAACGCGGCCACGATCGCGAGCGCCGCGGAGGCGATCACGGGACCGACGCTGCTTGCGGCGGACGCCGCCGCGGTGCGGCGGTCCTCACCGGCGCGCAGCCGCTCGCGGAGCCGGAACAGCAGGAACAGGAAGTAGTCGACGCCGATGCCGACCAGTACGACGGTGATGAGCTGAGGCGTGCTGGTGTCGAGCTGGAAGTCGAACGCCAGCGCGGCGAGCACTACGAGCCCGCTCGCGCCCCCGGCCACGAGCGCGATCGCCAGGACCGGCACGATCGCGGCGAGCGGCCCGCGGAAGAAGAGCAGGCTGAGGAGCAGGATCGATCCGAAGAGCAGCGCCTGCGAGAGCGCCCGCGTGCCCTCGGTTGCCTCGTCGAAGTCGGCCACGGACGCGATGCCGCTGGTGAAGCCGACGCGCAGCCCGTCTGCACGGGCGTCGTCCGCAGTCCGGTCGCGCAGCTGCCGGAACGCCTCCTGGGCGACCGGGTCGGTGGTGTTGGCCTTCCACTGCAGCCCGACGAGCTGGAACCGCTCGTCCGGGGCGACGGGCCCGGCGCTTGCCGCGACGATGCGGCCGGCGCGCTCGTCGAGATCGCCGGCGGCGCCCTCGACGTCGAGGCTCGATACATCGGGCTTCCAATCCGCGAGCCGCTCGGAGAGAACCCCGACTGCAGCATGATCGGCTTGCGTGAGCCGGCCGCCGTCGGCGCGCTCGACGAGAGCGGTGACGGTGTAGGTGCCCTTCTGCTGGCCGAACTGCTCCTGGGCGTAGCGCGTCGCGACCGCCGACTCGGAACCCTCGGGCAGGAACTCGGTCATGTCGTCGGTGCTCACGCGATAGGACTGCGTGCTGCCGATCGACGCCAGCGCGAGTACGGCGACGACCCACAGCGCGATGACGCGCTTCGGGCGCCGGGTGACGTAGGTGATGATTCGCTGAAGCATCTCGACCCCTTTCGCAAGGGAGTTGGTGGTGCTCCCATCGTCCGGCCGCCACGCCCGGCGGGAAAGCGGGCTCGCCTGTCAGCGGCGCTGGAGGCGTCCGGTGCGGAGCCTGGGGATCTCCCGAGGGTCGCCGCGGGCGCGTACACTCGGCGGACGCCCGGAGGCAGCTCGTTGCCCGATTCCCCGACCGAACTCGGCGGCCTCAAGGTCGGCGCCGAGGACTTCCTCGCCGCCGTTCTGCAGGCCGCCGCGCAGCCGATCTGGGTCGTCGATCCCGATGGCCTGATCCGCTTCGCCAACCCCGCCGCGATCGCGGCACTGGGCTACGACACGCCCGACGAGCTCTTCGGGCGCCACAGCCACGAGACCATCCACTACAAGCGACCGGACGGCTCGCCGTATCCGGCCGCCGAGTGCCCGATGCTGCTGCCGCGGACCACGGGCGAGACCGTGACGAGCGAGCTGGACTGGTTCTTCCGGCGCGACGGCTCGATGTTCCCGGTGTCCTACGTCTCCGTCGCGCTCGACATGCCGGACGGGCGCGGTGCGGTCGTGGCCTTCACCGACATCGAGACCCGGCTCAGGGCGGAGCAGGTGCTGCGCGAACGCCAGGCGATCCTCGCCGAGGAGCAGGCGTCGCTGCGCAGGGTCGCGGCGCTCGTCGCCGGCGGCGCGGCCGCCGCGGACGTGTTCGCGACCGTCGCCAAGGAGGTCGCGCAGGTGCTGGACGTCCCGCTGGTGGAGCTCTCGCGCTTCGACGCCGACGGTGCGATGACCGTCATCGGCGAGTGGGCCGACCGCCCGCATCCGTTCCAGGCGGGGACGCGCTGGCCGCTCGACGGGCCGACGCTCTCGGCGCGGATCTCGAGCACCGGTCAGCCGACGCGGATCGACGACTTCGCGGACGTCGGCGGAACGATCGCCGCCGCCGTCCGGTCGACCGGCGTCCGCTCGGCCGCCGGTGCCCCGATCATCGTCGACGGCGACGTCTGGGGCATGATGGCGACCGCCTCGCTCGCGGACGCGCGGCTACCCGACGGGATCGAGAATCGCCTGGCCGACTTCACGGCGCTGGTCGCGACGGCGATCACGAACACGCAGGCGCGCGAGGATCTCCGCCGGCTGGCGGACGAGCAGGCCGCCCTGCGCAGGGTGGCGACGCTGGTCGCCGAGGGCGCGACGCCGGCGGACGTGTTCGCGGCCGTCGCGCGCGAGATCGCCCGGGTGCTGAACCTCCCGCTCGTGGAGATGTGCCGCTACGAGGCGAACGGCACCGCAACCGTGGTCGGGGCCTCCGGCGAGCACCCGTTCCAGACCGGAACCAACTGGACGCTCGACGGCCCGAGCCTGACCGCGATGGTCCGGAGGACCGGCCGCCCCGCGCGCGTCGGGGACTACGCGAGCGTCGCGGGGGCGATCGGCGACGCCGCTCGCCGCGGTGGGGTGCACGCCGGCGTCGGCGCCCCGATCGTGGTCGACGGCGAGCTGTGGGGCGTCGTCTCCGCCGGGGCCGACCATCGCGAACCGGTGCCGGCCGACGCCGAGCGCCGCCTCAGCGAGTTCACCGGGCTCGTGGCCACTGCGATCTCGAACACGCAGGCGCGCGAGGAGGTCCGCCGGCTCGCCGAGCAGGAGGCGGCGCTGCGGCGGCTCGCGACGCTGGTCGCGGAGGGCGCCGACTCGCGGCTCGTGTTCGACGCGGTCTGCGAGGAGACCGGGCGGCTGCTCGGCGCGAGCAGCGTCAACCTCGCCCACTTCACCGCCGACGGCTTCAACGTCACGATGGCCGGCTGGAGCCTGCGCGGCGTTCACGTGCCGACCGGATCGCGGCTGCCGCTCGAGGGCGATGCCATCAACACGCTCGTGCGCGACACCGCCGCGCCGGGGCGCTTCGACAGCTATGAAGCGGCGCGGGGAGAGCTCGCCCGGGTCCTGCGGCAGCTCGGCATCCGCTCGGAGGTAGGTGCGCCGGTGGTCGTCGAGGGTCGCGTGTGGGGAGCGCTGATCGCCGGGACGGACGAGGAGGAGCCGCTGCCGGTGGGCGCGGAGAACCGGCTCGCCGGCTTCGCCGAGCTCGTCGCCACCGCGATCTCCAACGCGACCGCCCGCGCCGAGCTGGTCGCCTCGCGCGCGCGCATCGTCGAGGCGGCGGACGAGCAGCGCCGGCGCGTCGTGCGCGATCTTCACGACGGTGCCCAGCAGCGCCTCGTCCAGGCCGTGATGACGCTGCAGCGCGCGCAGGCGGAGACCGAGCTACCGCCGGACGTCGAGGCGCTCGTCCGGGACGGGCTGATGCTGACGCGCTCGGCGATCGACGAGCTGCGAGAGCTCGCACACGGCATCCACCCGGCGATCCTGACCCATCATGGGCTTGCGGCCGCCGTCGATGCGCTGGCCGAGCGGGCGCCGCTGCCGGTCGACGTCGAGATTCCCGACGACCGCTATCCCACCGCCGTCGAGTCGGCCGCCTACTTCGTGGCCGCCGAGGCGCTCACCAACATCGCGAAGTATGCGCGGGCCTCCACTGCGCGCGTGACGGCGACGCGCGTCGCAGACGACCTCGTGCTCGCGGTCGAGGATGACGGGGTCGGCGGTGCGAGCCCGGCCCCGGGCAGCGGGCTTGCCGGGCTGGTCGACCGCTTGGCGGCGCTCGACGGCACGCTGACCGTCGACAGCCCGCCGGGTCGCGGCACGCACATCCGCGCCACCATCCCGCTTCCCGCCTCCGGGCCGCCGCCGTAGCGTTCTCGCTCGCTGGGGTTTTCCCCATTGTCGCGGCCGCGTGCGCGAACCACGCTGTCGCACATGCCAGTCCGCGTGCTCCTCGTCGACGACGACGCAGCGTTCCGCCAATCGGCCGCCGAGACCCTCGCGGAACGCGGCTACGACGTCGTCGCCGCGGTCGGCACAGTCGCCGCGGCCCGCGCCGCCGTCGGCCGGCTGCAGCCGGACGCGCTGCTGCTCGACGTCAACCTGCCCGACGGCAACGGCGTCGCGCTCGCGACGGAGCTGAGCAGGGACCCCCGGCGCCCGCGCGTCCTGCTCACGTCGACCGACTCGTCCGCGGTGACCCGGCGCCTGCTCGAGCGATGCGGCGCGACCGGCTTCGTCGCCAAGGCCGATCTCATGGCCGTCGATCTCCGGTCGTACCTCGATCAGAGGCGAGACCGTTGACGTGCGTGCGCTCCTCTTCCGGGTGGCCGAGACGTCAGGCGAGGCTGCGGCCGGCGGCGCCGAGCCGGCCGGCGGCCTCCGCCACGCGGGCGGCCATCGCGGCCTCCGCCTTCCGGCCCCAGGCGCGCGGGTCGTAGGCGCGCTTGTCGCCGAGGCCGCCGTCGACCCGCAGCACGCCGTCCCAGTGGTCGAGGACGTGACCCGCAAGCGCGCGGGTGAACGCGTACTGGGCGTCCGTGTCGAGGTTCACCTTGACGACGCCGTAGCCGATCGCCGTGCGAAGGTCGGCGACCGCAGAGCCGCTGGAGCCGTGGAAGACGTAGTCGAATCGCGCACCGGGGCGGACGCGCGCGAGCGCCGCCTGACCGTCGCGCAAGATCTCAGGCCGCAGCCGTACGCGACCGGGGGCGTGGGCGCCGTGGGTGTTGCCGAACGTCGCCGCCAGCAGGTAGCGCCCGCGCTCGCCGGCGCCGAGCGCCTCGGCCGTCCGGAGCAGGTCGCCGGTGGTGGTGTACAGCTGCTCGGGATCGGCGGCCGTGGCGTCGACGTCGTCCTCGGCGCCGCCGACCACGCCGACCTCGACCTCGAGCACCACGTTGGCCTCCCGTGCGGCTTGGAGCCAGCGCGCCGACGCGCGCAGGTTGTCCTCCAGCGGCAACGTCGAGCCGTCGAACATGTGCGAGTGGAACAGCGGGATGCCTCCGGCGCGGACACGGGCGGCCGACTCGGCCAGCAGCGGGCGCAGGAAGCCCTCGGCCTTCTCCGCCGGGACATGATCGGTGTGCAGCGCGACGAGCACGGGCGCGGCGGCCACGAGCTCGTGCGCGGCGGCGGCGAACGCGCGCGCCCCGAGCACCGGGTCGGCCGAGGATCCGGCGAGATACGCGGCCCCGCCGGTGGTGACCTGGACGATCCCGTCGGCGCCGGCCTCCGCGAAGCCCCGGATCGCGGCGTTGAGGGTCTGGGTCGACGTGACGTTGACCGCGGGGTACGCGAAGCGGTCCGCTGCGGCGGCGTCGATCATCGCCAGGTACTGCTGGGGAGTCGGTAGCGGCATCCAGGCGGAAGCGTCCGCCTCCGGAGGGCGCGGTCCAATGGAGCGCGCACCAGGGCCGGTGTGGGGTTCGCCCGAGGCGGGGGTTGCCTTGCGGCGGCTGCGTGCGCGAAGCTGGCCGTCATCAGCGCCCGGATCGTCGTCGGAGAGGACCAGCCGCTCGTCCGCGAGGGGATCGTCCGCGTGCTCGAGGAGGGCGGCTACGAGGTCGTCGCCGTCGCCGCCGACGCGACCGACCTGCTCCGCAAGGCGCGGGCGCACAAGCCGGATCTGGTGGTGACGGACATCCAGATGCCGCCTGACTCGACCGACGACGGGATCCGCGCGGCCAAGCAGATCCGCGAGGAGCTGCCCGACGTCGGCGTCCTCGCGCTGTCCCAGTTCCTCGAGGCACGCTACGCGCTCGACCTCGTCGGCGAGCGGGCGGCCGGCGTCGGGTACCTGCTCAAGGACCGCGTAGGCGACCTCAGCGTGTTCCTCGACGCGGTCCACCGCGTCGCGGCGGGTGGCTCCGCGCTCGACCCCGAGGTGGTCCAGCGCATGGTCGGGCGGCAGCGCCGTGACAGCCCGCTCGACGACCTCACGCCGCGCGAGCGCCAGGTGGTGTCGCTGATGGCCGAGGGACGGTCGAACCAGGGGATCGCCGAGGAGCTCATCGTGACCGTCGCGGCCGTCGAGCGCCACGTGACCAACATCTTCGCCAAGCTCGGGCTGCGGACCGCGCCCGAGGACCACCGGCGCGTGCTCGCGGTGCTGGAGTACCTCAAGCGCCCGCGCTGAGTCTCAGGAAATCCCCACACGCGCCGTCGTGCGCGCACCATGGGATGGCGATCCGAGCCGGCCTAGCGTCGGAGCCATGCTCGACACCGCCCTCCCTCCCGACCCCACCGCTCCCGCGACGTGGCAGGCACTGGCCCGCCAGCTGCGCGTCGACGCCGTCCGCCTCGCGGCCGCCGCCGGCTCCGGGCACCCGACGTCGGCCATGTCGGCCGCGGACCTCATGGCCGTGCTCCTCGCGCGGCATCTGCGCTACGACTTCGAGGCGCCCGACGATCCCGGCAACGACCACCTCGTGTTCTCGAAGGGGCACGCGTCACCGCTGCTGTACGCGATGTACCGTGCCGCCGGCGCCGTCGGCGAGGTGGAGCTCGCGACGTACCGGCGCCTCGGCAGCCGGCTCGAGGGTCACCCCACCCCGCGGCTGCCGTGGGTCGACGTGGCAACGGGCTCGCTCGGGCTCGGCCTGCCGGTCGGCGTCGGCCTCGCGCTGGGCCTGCGGCTCGACGGGCTGCCCGGACGCGTGTGGGTCCTCACCGGCGACAGCGAGCTCGCCGAGGGCTCGATGTGGGAGGGGTTCGCGCGCGCGGGCCACGCCGGGCTCGACAACCTGATCGCGATCGTCGACGTCAACCGGCTCGGCCAGAGCGGCGAGACGATGCTCGGGTGGGACACCGGCGCCTACGCCGAGCGGCTGCGGGCGTTCGGGTGGCACGCGATCGAGGTCGACGGCCACGACCTGGGCGAGATCGACCGGGCCTATCGCGCGGCGTCGGACGGCGACGGCCGCCCCGTGGCGATCGTGGCACGCACGCGCAAGGGGCGCGGCGTCGCCGCGGTGGAGGACCGCAACGGCTTCCACGGCAAGCCCCTCGACGACCCGGAGGCGGCGATCGCCGAGCTCGGCGGCCGGTCGGACCTGACCGTCGCGCCGCGGCCTCCCGCTCCGGTCACACCGCGGCCGCGCGCCGCGGCGCGAGCCCGTCGAGCTGCCTGCGTGGCCGCTCGGCGAGATGGTCGCCGGCCGGCGTGCGTACGGCGAAGCGCTGGCTGCGCTCGGCGACGCCGAGCCGCGCGTGATCGCGATGGACGGCGAGGTGTCGAACTCGACGTACTCCGAGCTGTTCCGCCGCAGCCATCCCGAGCGCTACCTCGAGATGTACGTCGCCGAGCAGCAGATGGTCGCCGCCGCCATCGGCCTGCAGGCACGCGACTTCATCCCGTTCGCCTCGACGTTCGCCGCGTTCTGGAGCCGCGCATACGACTTCATCCGGATGGCAGCGATCAGCGGCGCCGACATGCGCCTCGTCGGCTCGCACACCGGCGTTACGGTCGGCGAGGACGGGCCGTCGCAGATGGCCCTGGAGGACATCGCCGCGTTCCGCGCCGTGCACGGCAGCACCGTGCTCGTGACGTCCGACGCCAACCAGACCGCCTGGCTCGTGGCCGAGCTCGCCGGACGCTCCGGCGTCGCCTACCTGCGCACGCTGCGCATGGCCACACCCGTCATCTACGCGCCCGGCGAGACGTTCCCGATCGGCGGCTCGCGCACGCTGCGCTCGTCCGACCGCGACCGCGTGGCGCTGCTCGCTGCCGGCGCGACGGTGCACGAGGCGCTCGCGGCCGCCGACGCGCTCTCGGAGCGGGGCATCGCCGCCCGCGTGCTCGATCTCTACTCGATCAAGCCGCTCGACTCCCACGCCGTCGCCACGGCTGCGCGCGCGACCGGCGCCGTTGTCGTCGCGGAGGACCACTGGGCGGAGGGCGGCCTCGGCGACGCCGTGCTCGCCGCGCTCGCCGACCACGACGTGCACGTCCCCATCCGCCGGCTCGCGGTCCACGAGATGCCGACCTCGGGCGCCGCCGCCGAGCTCCTGCGCTGGGCCGGCATCGACCGCGGCGGCATCGCTCGCGCAGCGCTGGATCTGATCGTCTAGGAGCGACTCGATCGGGCGTCCGGTATACCGGGGCGATGACCGGGCGCACGGTCGAGGAGATCGGCGACTGAAGCGATGGAGCCGATGACGGCGGTGCTCACCGACGAGCGGTTCTCCGACCCGGGCTGGATCTTCGAGCGCAAGCTCGACGGCATCCGCTGCTTGGCGTTCAAGGCCGAACACCGCGTCCGGCTGCGCTCGCGCAACGACCTAAGCCTCAACGGCCGATTCCCGGAGATCGTGACGGCGCTGGAGGACGACCCCATAACCGACGTCGTGCTCGACGGCGAGATCGTCGCCTTCGACGGCGCGCACACGAGCTTCGCGCGACTCCAGCAGCGCGGCGAACGTCCGACGCGGGTGTTCTTCTACGTCTTCGACATCCTGCGCGTCGCCGGCGAGGACGTGACCGACCGGCCGCTGCGCGCGCGCAAGGCGCTGCTGCGACGGTCGCTCACGTTCGCGGAGCCGATCCGCATGACCCCGCACCGCAACCGCGACGGTGAGGCGTTCTTCGCCGAGGCGTGCCGCAAGTGCTGGGAAGGCCTGATCGCCAAGCGGGCAGACGCGCCCTACACGCGCGGCCGTTCGCGCGACTGGCTGAAGTTCAAGTGCTCCGCCGAGCAGGAGCTCGTCATCGGCGGCTACACCGCGCCGCGCGGCAGCCGCACCGAGCTCGGCGCCCTGCTGCTCGGCTACTACGCCGACGGTGCGCTGCGCTACGCGGGCAAGGTCGGCACCGGCTTCACCCGCGCGACGCTGCGCGAGCTCGGCGACAGGCTCAGCGGACTGCGGCGCGACTCGTCTCCGTTCGCCGACGAGGTCCGCGAGCGCAGCGCGACATGGGTCGAACCGCAGCTCGTCGCGCAGGTCGGCTTCAGCGAATGGACGCGTGACGGGCGACTGCGCCACCCGCGCTTCCTCGGACTGCGCGACGACAAGCCCGCTCGCGACGTCGTCCGCGAGCGCGGCTGAGGCGAACCGGTTGCGCCCTTTGCGGGTAGGCTGCGAGGCGGCATGGCACCGGTAGCAAGGGCCTCGCTGCGCCGCGCTGCCGGCGTCGAGCAGCGCGCGACCACGCTCGAGCTGTTCTACGACCTCGTCTTCGTCTTCGCGATCACGCAGGTCTCCCACCTGCTGCTCGCTCATCTGACGTGGGAAGGAGCAGGTCAGTCGGCGCTCGTGCTGCTCGTCGTCTGGTGGTCGTGGAACTACACGACCTGGGTCACGAACGAGCTCGACCCCGCGTCGGTCGTGGTCCGCCTGCTGCTGATCGCGCTGATGCTCGGCAGCCTCTTGATGGCGATCGCGATTCCGGAGGCGTTCGGGGACAAGGCGCTGCTCTTCGCCGCCTCCTACGTCGCGATCCAGATCGGCCGCCATTCGTTTCTGACGTTCGTCGCGGCGGATCGCGGCACGATCGAGCGCGAGCGCGCCGGGCGGATCCTGACCTGGTTCGTCGCGGCGGGGCTGCTGTGGATCGCGGGCGCGGTCGCGGACGGCGCGACCCGGACCGTGCTGTGGCTGGCGGCGCTCGCGCTCGACTACGGGGCGCCGCTGGTGACGTTCTGGGTCCCGCAGCGACCGCGGCTGAGCCCCGAGGCATGGGAGGTCGGCACGGAGCACTTCGCCGAGCGCTTTCAACTCTTCATCATCATCGCGCTCGGCGAGTCGATCGTGGTCACCGGCGCGACGACGTCCGACCTCGAGCTGGACACCCCCAGGGTCGCCGCCTTCGCGCTCGCCTTCCTCGCCACGGCGGCGCTCTGGTGGCTCTACTTCAGCCTCGTCGCGACGATCGCCCAGCGCCGGCTGGCGGAGGCCGAGAACCGGACCCTGCTCGCCCGTGACGCCTACACCTACCTGCACGTGGTGATCGTCGCCGGGATCCTCCTCAGCGCGGTCGGCGACGAGCTCGTGATCGCCCATCCGACCGAGGAGCTGCCCGACGCGGAGCTCGCCGCGGTCGTCTCCGGCCCGGCGCTGTACCTGCTCGCCCACGTCGCGCTGCGGCTGCGGATGGCCGGCACGATCGGCGGCAGGCGGGTCGCGGCTGCGGTCGCCTGCCTCGCGGTCGGCGCGATCGGCACGTTCGCGTCCGCGCTCGTCGTCGCCGCGTTGCTGTTCGGCGTGCTCGTCGCCGTGATCGTCGCCGATCACGTCGCGGCGGCTCGCCGCAGGGCCCGCGGCGAGCCGTCGCCGCTCGAGCGGGTCGGGGCCGCGGGCTAGGGCACGCGCGCCGTGGCTACCCGTCGAAGTACATCGGGAACTCGTACGGGTGCGGCCGGATCTTCACCCGGTCGGACTGCTCGCGGCGGAACTCGATGTAGGTGGCGATCAGGTCGTCGGTGAAGACGCCGCCGCGCGTGAGGAAGGCGTGGTCGGCCTCGAGCGCGTCGAGCGCCTCGTCGAGCGTCGTGGGGACGGTCGGGATGTCCGCGAGCTCCTCCGGTGCGAGCTCGTAGAGGTTGCGGTCGATCGGCTCCCCCGGGTTCAGCTCCCGCTCGATCCCGTCGAGGCCGGCCATCAGCATCGCCGGGAAGGCGAGATAGGGGTTGGCGAGCGGGTCGGGCGGGCGGAACTCCAGTCGCTTGGCCTTCGGCGCCGCCGAGTACATCGGGATCCGCACCGCGGCCGATCGGTTGCGCTGGGAGTGCTTGAGCAACACGGGGGCCTCGTAGCCGGGGACCAGCCGGCGGTAGGAGTTGGTCGCGGGTGCGCAGAACGCCAGCAGCGCCGACGCGTGCTCGAGCAGGCCGGCCACGTAGTGGAGGGCCAGCGGGGACAGCAGCCCGTAGCCGTCGGCCGAGTGCATCAGCGTCTCGCCGTCCTTCCACAGCGACTGGTGGACGTGCATGCCCGAGCCGTTCTCCTCGAAGATCGGCTTCGGCAGGAACGTCGCCGCCTTGCCCGCCTGCTTGGCCGTGTTCTTTACGACGTACTTGTGCAACTGCAGCGCGTCCGCCATCTCCAGCAGCGGCAGGAAGCGCAGGTCGATCTCGCCCTGGCCAGGGCCGCCGACCTCGTGGTGGTGGCTCTCGGTTCGGATGCCGAGCGCCTCGAGCACGATCACCATCGTGGCGCGGAGATCGCTGAGGGTGTCGTTCGGCGGCGCCGGGAAGTAGCCCTCCTGCGAGCGGTTCGTGTAGCCGAGCGCGGCGAGCCCTTCGCCGCGTCGCTGGAATCCCTGACCCGACGTCCAGTGACCCTCCTCGGAGTCGACCTCGTAGAACGCCGTGTTGGCCTGCTGGTCGAAGGCGACGTGGTCGAAGACGTAGAACTCCGCCTCCGGACCGAAGTAGGAGACGTCGGCGATCCCGGTCGAACGGAGGTGCTCTTCGGCCTTGATCGCGACGTAGCGCGGGTCGCGCGTGTACGGCTCGCGCGTGATCGGGTCGAGCACCGTGCACACCAGCGAGATCGTCGACGCCTCGTAGAACGGGTCCAGCACGGCCGTCGACGGGTCGGGCATCAGCAGCATGTCGGACTCATAGATCTCCTGGAAGCCCCGGATCGACGAGCCGTCGAAGCCGATCCCGTCGGAGAGCGCCTCCTCGTCCAGGCTCGCGAGCGCCATCCCCATGTGCTGCCAGGTTCCCGGCAGGTCGGTGAACTTGAGATCGACCATGTCCGCGCGGTGGCGCTCGGCGAGCGCCAGCACGTCGCTGGGCTCCACGGCCCGCTCGCCCACCAGCGCGCGGACGCTGAGCGGCTCGCTGACCGTCCCACTCACGAGGTCCGCAATTGCCATCCCGTCCTCCTCCAGTCGCAGGCGGGGCGGATTGTCGCGCCGTCGCCAGCGGCTGCCTACGGCCCCGTGTCCAAAGTTCGCGCGCGCGGGTTCGCCGCGACTGCTACCCCGGGCCCGCGAGCGCCGCGAGCAGCCTCGGCGCGACTTGCTTCTTGCGGCTCATGACGCCCGGCAGATCGACGACGCCGTCGCCCATACCGCCGCCGAACGCGCGCTCGATGGCGGCCTTGTCGCCGGACGCGTAGAGCTGCGTTCCCTTGCTCATGATGTCGGTCACCATCAGCGCGACGAGCGCGTGGCCCTCTCTCTCGCGAACCGCGTCGAGCGCTTGGAGAAGCTCGTCGCTCCGCTCTTTCAACGTCTGGCCGACCGTCTCGACCTGCGCGATGCGGAGCGTCTGGCCGCCGCCGGCGTCGTAGTCCTTCGCGTCGCGGGTCACGATGTCCTCCGCCGCCACGCGCGTGAGGTCCGACGTGCGCTCGAACATCTCGCGGCCGAACTCGGTGGCATCCATCGCCAGCACCTGCTCGAGGTACTCCGTGACCGCTCGATCGCGATCGGTCGTGGTCGGCGAGTTGAGGATCACGGTGTCCGACATGATCGCTCCGAGCAGCAGCATCGCCGCCGGGCGGCTCGGCTCCATGCCGCTCTGGCGGAAGCGCTCGATCACCAGCGTGGCGGTGGAGCCGACGGGGTCGAACGTCGCGCGCACCGGGACGCGCGTCTCGATCGAGCCGATGTGGTGGTGGTCGAGGATCTCGACGATCTCCGCGTGCTCCACCCCGATCACGCTCTGCGCCTGCTCGGCGTGGTCCACCAGCAGCACGCGGCGGGGGTCGGGACTCACGAGGTCGGAGCGCGTGACCAGGCCGACGGGCCGGCGGTCGGCGTCGACCACGACGGCCGCTCGGTAGTCGACGTCCTTGACCGTCTCGGAGATGTCGGTGACGAGGTCCTCCGGCCCGACGACCAGCGGGTCGCGATCCATCAGCGACCGGCTCGGCGCGGACAGCGTGATCATCCGGGCGGTCACGTAGCTGTCGAGCGGCGACGCGACGACCGCCGAGCCGCGCTCGCGGGCGAGCTCGAGGATGCTGTCCTCGGCCGCGGTGCCGTTGGTGATGACGAGGAGCCCGACGCCCACCTCGATCGCGATCCGCTGCGCGTCGGGCCGGTCGCCGACGACGACCACGTCGCCCGCCGCGAAGCCCAGCGGGAGCGACCCGCTCGCCATCGCGAGGACCCACACGCGGCCGGTCACGTGCTCGTCGGGGTCCCCGACCAGATGCTCGCCCTCGAGCACGCCGGCGATCGCGCCGACCGCCGTAGGCGCGTCGAGCCGCGACGCCTCGCGCGACTCGCGCACGTACCGCCGCGCCAGCGCGCGCTCGGTCATCACGCCGGCGAGCCGGCCGGCGTCGTCGACCACCGGGACGAGATCGATCTCGTCGTGGGCCATGATCAGGCCGACCCGGCGCACCGGCTCATCGTCGCCGGCGAGCGGGAAGCGGCCGCGCATGACGTCGCACACCCGCAGCAGGACGTGCGGGAGCAGCCGCGGCTCCGGCGCGCCACTGCGGTCCAGGACCCACCGCGTCTGCTCGTTCAGCTCCCCCAGCCGCACCGGCACGTATTCGTTGCGGGGATCGAGACGCCCCTTGAGCTCCGCATAGCCGACCGCAGACGCGATCGAATCCGTGTCGGGATTCCGGTGTCCGGTCACGTAGATCGTCGCCACGCGGGAATCATCCCGCCTCCGGCCGTCAGCGTGCAGGCACGCTGCGTCACCGCGGCCGCCGGAGCCTCGCAGCCGTCGGCCGTGTCAACGGTGCAGCTGACCGCGTGCGGCGCCCCCCGGGTACTGCGCGGTGTGGACGTTCACGTAGTAGCGGCGCGGGTGGCGCTTGATCGCGCGGATGACCGACCGCTTCGCGGACACGCAGCCGCTCGGCTCCGTGGTCGGCTCGGCGAACAGCGGCACGACGATCGGGCCGGCGACCGTCTTGCCGCCCTTGTGGATGTGCCCCGCCATCGCGGTCCCGACGTTCTTCAGCGTGATGCTGAAGCAGACCCGCCGCTTGCGGCCCTTGAGCGTGATGCGGGCCGAGCCGCTGCCGTTCCCCGCCTGGGGCACCTCGGCCTTGCCGCTCAGGTGCGCCGTCAGCGTCGTCGCGGCCCCGGCGACCTCCGCCGTGCCGAGGGTGAGCGTCGCGCTCGCAAGCGCCGCGACGGCGATCGATCTGCGTGTAGCGGCCATGAGGCTCTCCCGTCTTGTCGTGGGCACGCCGCCTCGACCTACGCAGTCGGCGCCGCCGGGGTTCGATCGCCCGGCGCCGGTTGCGCGTACACCCGATCGATGCGCGCCGCCCTGCTCGCCGCCGCCTGCCTCGCGGCCGCCGGCTGTGGCGGCGCACCGAAGCCGGCCGCGACCGCACCGGAGCGACCGGCCGCTGTG
>Ga0307415_100000067_pt1 | contig 43258 bp, 37 predicted proteins | sample DK1Cmetagenome_FD_204524 | JGI IMG/M metagenome (GOLD analysis project Ga0307415, IMG submission 204524) | Maize rhizosphere microbial communities from greenhouse at UC Davis, California, United States - DK15-C-2 | ecosystem: Host-associated > Plants > Roots > Rhizosphere > Soil | place: USA... | reverse complement strand
TACGAGCGGGCCGGGTTCACGCTCGGCGAGGAGAAGCCGCATCGCAGCTTCGGCCACGATCTCGTCGGCCAGACGTGGTGGCGCGACCTCAGTCCCGTCGCAGCGCGCGGGTGATCCCGGCCAGCAGCGCCGTCGCGAGCAGCCAGCCGGCGGCGGTCAGGCCGTAGGCCAGCCACCGCGTCGACCCGACCGGGATGAACGCCTCGCGCAGGCCGAACGCACTGATCGGCAGCAGCAGGTCGAATGTGTACATCACGGCGTCGAACCGCCGACCCGTCGTGACGGCCGCCGGCGGCCACGCCGAGAACACCGCGGTACCCACGGCCAGCATCACGATCAGCCACAGCGCGGCCCGCCACGGCCGGTACCCGTAGCCGACGGTCCAGTCGAGCAGGCGGCCGAGCATCCGGGACGGCGCTCGCAGTTCCCGCCGCCGCCGGCGTTGCTTCTCCAGCAGGACCCGGCGGGCGTCCGCGTCGTCGCCCAGTCGCCGGTACAGGGCGGCGAGCTGCTCGTACGGTTGCGGCCGGTAGCCGTGGACGTCCCGGCGCAGCCAGCCCATCCGGCCGGCGACGTCCGGTCCGCGGTCCGGGGCGTCGATCGCGTCGTAGGCCAGGCCGTCCAGGGCCACCCGGGCCGGCCAGGTCGCCGGGTCGTCACGGATCACGTTGCAGCGGGCGTGCCGAAGGTCCACAAGGGACGCTATCGGCGCGGCGGCGCGGAGGTTCAGGTCGTCCACTTTCGCGTTGTTGAGCGAGATCTCGGCGTCGGCGTCGGTGAGGACGGCGTCGGCGAAGCTCAGCTCGCCGTCGACGCGGGCGTGCGGCAGGCTGAGGTGGCCCTCGGCGGTGAAACCCTTGTCGCACACCATGCGCCCGAACACGGTCAGGTTCTCGCCGGAGATGGCCACCTTGCCCGGGTTCCGAACCTGGGCGCCGCCCAGGAAGACGCCGCCGAGCAGGCGCGCGCCGGCCAGCCGGACGCCGCCCTCGACCACCAGTGGCGGGTGCTCCGGCGAGGCTTCGCGCAGTGGATACGCTCCGAACACGGCGCTCTCGACCGTGAGGCCGCCCGCGAACAGCGCCCAACCGTCCGGGTTGAGCAGCCGGGCTCCGTGCAGCCGCAGCTCGCCCGTGATGGTGGCCCGGATGAGGCTGAGCCGGCCCCGGACCACGCTGCGGCGCAGGTCCAGGTTCCCCTCGACCCGCAGCAGCCGTCCGCTGAAGCCGGGCAGCTCGCAGGAGGCGAACGCCAACCCGCGCGTGCTGGCGCAGGTCAGGTCGGGTTCCCCGTCGAACCGGCACTCCTCCAGCCGGGCCGGCGCGGTGACCTGGGCGTAGGTCAGGTCCAGGACGCCCGTGATCCTGGCCCGGCGCAGCAGCAGGCCCGGAGCCTGGCCCGGCTCGGGCGGGCGAACGCCGCGCAGCAGCGCGGCGATCACCTCGGCCCGGACCGTTGCCGGCTCATCGCCGTCGGCGCCACCGAGGTCCACCGGTTCCCCCGACGCGAAGGCGTTCCACACGGCCCGTTCCGCGGGACTGAGCTGATCAACCGAGGCAACCACCGGTGGAGCGTAGCGTAGCGGTCGTCGATGCCGCGCGACACGAACCGGCGGGAACCCGGGCGATCCGGCGCGCATCCAAGGGGTGTCAACGGGAGGTCGACCATGTCTGTGTCACGTCGAACGGTGCTCGCCGCGGGCGGCGCCGTCCTCACCACACTGGTGGCCGGATGCGGCCGCCCGGCCGGCGGACCGGCGGTCGGCAACAACCAGGCCGGTGGCCTCGCCGACCCAGGCCCGGAGGGCCTGGATCCGGCCGTATTCCAGAAATGGCGCGACTTTCCCGTCGGGCGTACGCCGCGACCGATCCTGCTCATCGGCGCGCCCCTGCGCGAGACCGGCTACCACACCGACGACGCCAAGCTGGCCGTCGCGACCGGCCGGTACGAGCTGGCCGGCACGCTGCCGCCGGGCCAGCCGGCGAGCGTCCGCGTCACGCTGCCCGACGGTAGCTTCCGGCTGCCGGTCATCTCCGCGGAGCAGGCGTACAAGGGCGTGCGCGGCTCCGGGAGTCCGGGCAACGCGCCCGGCGAGAGCCCAACCCCGCTGCGCATCACGCGGGTGGAGCTGGCGACCGCGCCGTTCGATACCGACCGGGGCGGTCTGGACCTGCCGGCCTGGCTGTTCCACGCGCCCGACTCGTTCGAGCCGCTGGCCTGGCCGGCGCTGCGGCCGGAGGCGTTCTGGCGCCTTGGCGACCTGCGGTCCGTCGGGGACACGTTCGATGCCCGGCTCGCCGCCGACGGCGTCACGCTGACCGTGACCATGCCCGCCCCGTACCCGGACGCGTGCCCGGGCGATCCGGTCTACCGCCACGCGCCCGTGGTGCTGGAGTCGGCCACCGCGGTCGCGGTCGGGATACGCCGCGAGGTGGTCACCATCGCGCCGGGGACGCGCAGCGACAACTGCGGGTACGACGCGATGCTGCGCACGCGGAAGTACACGGTCAAGCTGGCCGCGCCCCTGGGCCCGCGCGTCCTTGTCGGTGCGGAGGGCGGGCCCGTGGCGGTGGTCAGCAGCGCACGCCGTTGAAGGTGACGTCCGTGATCGGGCGTGGCCCGTTGGGCGCGCTCGCGATGAGGCCGATCGAGAACGAACCACCGGGTACCAGGGCGCCCCACGGCGGACCGGTCACCGTCACCAGCGGCCCGACCTGACGCCACGTCGCGCCCGGGAACAGGTTGCTGATGACCTCGCCGTTGACGAACCGGAACGTCAGCACCCAGCCGGCCGGGATCGTCGCCGGCGTGATGTTCCGGAGAGCGATGTTGCCCTGGAAGTACCCGGTCCACTGGGTCACGATCGTGTACGCCACGGCGACCGCGCAGGTGCCGGTCGGCGGCGCGGTGGTGGTCGGGACGATCCGGTCGTCGGAGAGCGTGATGTTGTCGAACGACGCGCTCGCGCCCAGCGTCCAGAAGCCGACCGCGCCGCCGAAGTTGGTCCCGCCCGGGTCGGTGGCGGTCACGCTGACCGGGCTACCCCCGGCCGTCGGGGCGGCGCTGCCGCGCACCGAACCGCTGAAGAACAGGTTCAGGGTCAGCGTGTACCAGGTGCCGGTGTTGGCCGTGAACGGCACCGAGGCCAGCGACGAGACCGTGCCGAACGAGCGCCGGCCGATGTCGAGGCGGCCCGACCACAACGCGAGGTAGTAGTAGTTGTTCGGGTTGGCCACCCGGCTGAGCAGGGCCACGAGGCCGGAGCCGGTGTTCGGCTTGACGTGGGCCGTGACCACGGTGAACGGGCCGGAGCCGGACCCGGCCCAGGCGACGGTGTCGACCGCGGTGTTGGACTGCCGGAAGACCCCGGATCCGTCCTCGGTCACCACCGACCACGAACCGCCGCCGCCGGTCTGCCAGACGTTGCCCGAGGGTTGTTCGAAGTTGTCGGAGAACAGCGTGGCCGCGTTGGCCGCGTTGGTGGCGAACGCGACCACGGCCACACCGGCCAGTGTGGCCAGCGCGAGAGCGAGCGCCCGCAGGCATGGGGGCATTGCCGCGTTGGCGCCGCTCGCAAGCTCGCGTCGGCCTGTGCGGGGGTGGGACACGGGGACACCTCACAGGAGTAGGGGGTCGGCGGGCCACCAGCGCGCTCCATTGGAGGCATTTGTCGCCATTGACGATCCTCATTGAGCGCACCCGCAGGGGTTCTCCCATGATGAGACCATTCCCCGCGCCGGGGTGGCCAGATTGGACAACGTCGGACAGGACGCGACGCCGTGGCACTGCTCTATCACGGCGTTCGCCCGCCGATCGTGCTCGCGCTCGACCGTGGCACAAAGCAGACCGCGCTGAGCGAACTTCTCGCCGGCGTGCTACCGCTGCTGCCGCGCCGTTTCTACGCGCACCTCTCGCCCGGCGTAGACGGTGTGTTGACCACGTCCTTTGTCGCCGAGCACCGGGGGAAGCATCTCAAGATGGCGCTGACGGACCTGTCACGGCTCCGCCAGGTACCGCCGGCCGGTGACGTGCTGGGTCCGGACGACCTTCCCGACCTGGTCACGTTCTACGAGGTGGCCTACCCCGCCAACTCGTTCGACGAACGCATGCTCGGGATGGGTCCGTACATCGGCATACGACGGGACGGCGGCCTGGTGGCGGTGGCGGGCGTGCATGTGTGGTCGCCCACCTACCGTGTCAGCGCACTCGGCAACGTGGCGACGCACCCCTCGGCGCGCGGTCAAGGGCTTGCGACCGCGGCCGTGGCCGCGTTGTGCGGACGCCTGCTCGACACGGGAAGGGTTCGCCAAGCGGCTTGCCGCGCATACCTGAGCTGGGCGTGGCCTCACCGCCGGTCGGCGTGGGCGATCCGGGTGAGTTCGCGCCAGAGGAGCACGACGAACACGGCCGAGCCGACGAAGGCGAACCAGAAGGGCGCCGTCACGCCGAGCCGGGCGGCCAGGAGGCCGCCGACGGCCGAGCCGACCACCAGGCCGCCATAGACACCGATGGTGTTCACACTGGCCACGCGGCCCTGCAGGTTCGCAGGGACGGCCCGCTGCCGCACGGTCATGGACGTGGTGCTCCAGATGAAGGCGTGGGCGCCGAAGGCGAAGAAGATGGCGCCGGCCACCCATGCCGACCTTGTGACGGCCAGCGCCAGATGGGTGAATGTCTCGATGATCAGGCCCGCCCGCATGACGTTGCCCAGGCTCACCCGGCGGGTGATCCAACCGTAGAGTCCCGTGCCGACCAGGCCGCCGGCCGCCGAGACCGTGGTGAGCAGGCCGAAGCCGACGGCACCCAGACCGAGCCGCTGCTGGGCGTAGAGAACGAGCACCGACCAGGCCGCGCCGAAGGTGATGTTGAAGATCAGGATGGTCAGCACCAGCGTCCGGACGGCCGGGTGGTGCACGGTCCAGCGCAGGCCGTCGGCCACGTCGCGAAGAACCCCTCCGGCCGTACCCTCGCCGGCCGCCCGCTCGGCATCACGGCCGTGCGCGGGCAGCACGATCCGCGACACCAGCAACACACCCGCGCCGACCAGTACGGCCTCGGCCACGAACGGCCACGCCCGGCCGGCCGCGAACAGGGCCGCCCCGATCGGCGGCCCGGCGAGCTGGTTGAGCGAGACGAATCCGGCCACGAGTCGCGAGTTCGCGACGGCCAGGTCGTCGCGCCGCACGAGCATCGGCGTCAGCGTCGTCGTCGTGTTGTCGGCGAACACCTCCGCGGTCGCCAACAGCGCCAACGCCAGCAACGCGGTGGTCACCGTGACGTGGCCGGTCACCATCATGGTGACCAGGACGCCGAGCACCACGGTCCGGATGCCGTCGGCGGCCATCACGATCCGGCGCCGGTCGAGCCGGTCGGAGATCACGCCGGCGAACAGGCCGAAGACCAGCGGCGGTGCCCACTGCAGCAGCGCGGCCAGCGAGATCAGGAACGGGTCCGCGGTCAGCGAGGCGACCAGCAGCGGGCCGGCCGCGACCGCCAGCCCGTCGCCGAGGTTCGTGGTCCACGATGAGGCGAGCAGCCAGCGGTAGCCCGTCCCCAGCCGCGCGGGGACCAGCACCTCGATCAACCTGCTCACAAGCACTGAAGCCTACGTCGGGCGCCCGGCCGGGCCGGCCGGCTCGCCCCACCATCTGAAGATCGCCAACGGGGCGGTCCGGGCGGGCTCCGGAGTGGCAGAATGCGCCCGGATGCTCGCCAGCAGAGGAGGGCACATGGGGTGGCTGTCGACGGCCTCGGGTCATGAGGTCACGATCGAGCGCGGCAAGGTGATCTGCCGGACCGACGGCGGCAAACGGCTCAAGAGCCTGCCCAAGGCCCTGGCCGACGACGAGGTCGTGGTCGGCCTGAAACAACTGGCCGAGTGGCTGGGCCGCCACGAGACGGCGTGCCGGGCCGAGGTCGACCTCTGGATGATCCGCTCGCTGCCGGTGCCGGTCGCGGCGCTGGCCCGGGTGTGGCCGGACGAGGCATGGCGGTCCGCCCTGACCGACCTCGTCGTCGTGCCGGTGTCGGCCAAGGGGGAGTGGGGTCTGGACGAGGCGGGCTTCCTGCGCGACGTCGACCCGAAGACCGGGGTCGGCGTGGTCAACCTCGACGGCGAGTCCGTACGCATCGACGCCCCGCAGGTCGCCATCCCGCATCCGGTGCGGCTGCCCGACCTCGACGACCTACGGGAGTTCGCCTCCGAGCTCGGCGTCAACCAGGGCACTCTGCAGTTGTTCCGCGAGATCTGGCGCCGGCCCGCCGACCCGGACGAGCGGTCGGCCGCCCTCAACTCGTACGCCGGTGGTCATTTCAAGGAGCTGCGTCATCTGACCGCCCGGGCCACCGGCCTGGGGTACCCGGTGCGGGGCGGCTACGTGACCAACCGCATCTGGGAGGGCGGTGCCGTGGTCACCGCCGCGGTCTGGGCCGGCGCCGACGATCCCGGCGTGGAGGCCGAGACCGGACCCCTGTCCTATCTGGACAGAGAGGGTCAGGCCGTGCCCATCGCCGGCGTTGGTCCCATCGCCTGGTCGGAGGGGATGCGCATGGCCGCCGCCCTGTACGCCGGTCGCGTCGTCGCCGAGGAGCCGTCGTGACGAGGGCGGACCTGCTTCGGGACGCGGGCGCGATCCTGCCGGGAAAGGCCACAAAGGACCGTTCGGTCGACACGATCACCGCGCGGGCCTACACCCATCCGGCGCTTGACGACCGCGTGGTGGTACGCCTGGTGCCCGAGACGCTGGGCGAGGCCGAGGACCTGAGCATGGAGTTCCTGGGCTTCGCGGCGCAGGGCCGGCCGGTCGCGGTGGGCAACGGCCGGCGCCGGGCGCTCGGCTTCCCGGCCTGGGCGCTGGTGAACGACCCGGCCAACGGCCGGCACGCGCTGGCGCTGGTCAAGGACATGGCTCGGCTGGCCCGGATGGCGCGGTCGCGGCCCGGCGCCGCCAAGGAGGACTACGACGCTCTGGCCACGCGACTCGGCTCGGCGGCGCCGCACTTCCTGCCGACGTTCTGGGAGCAGGCCGGTCGGGCCTACCTGGCCGCGGAGAACGCCAAGATGGCCGGGACCTGCTTCGCCGCCGCCCGCGGGGCCGAGCAGGTGCACGGGTTGGTCGTGGACGAGGAGCGCCTGCGCGAGGTGCACCTGGAGTTCGCGTTGGCCGGCGCGCTCACGGCCAAGGCCGTCACCGAGTACTCGCGGCAGGTCGTCGCCCGCCGGCCGGCCGGCGAGGCCTACGAGCTGGTCCGCACGATCGCCACCCGCCGGGTCGCGGGCGGGCTCCCACCCTACGTCGGCCTGGCCGACGACCTGAAACGGCTCGCCAGGACGGCCGGCCTCGACCCGGCCGCCGAGGCCGAGTCGGTGCTGGCCGACCTGCTGACCTATCCGGCCGTGGCCCGCTCCCACGAGGGGTTCTGGAAGTCCTACCGTCCCGCACTGGTCCGCCTGGCCCGGCGCGATCCCACGGTACGGGGACGGCTGCTGGCGATGCTGCCCGACCCGCCCGGGTGGAACGCGGACATGACCGACGACTGGTTGGCTCTGCTGGACGATGCCGGTGCCACCGACGCGCTGCGCGCGCCCGACAAGGCGCCGCCCGAGGCCGCTCCGGCCGGCGGGGTGGTCGGATGGGTCCAGCGGCTGCTCGACTTCCGGCATCGCGGTTGGCGGCACCCGTCCCGGTCGCCGCGCCTGCTCTGGATGCTGGCCGACCTGGTCGAACCGATCCGGTCCGAGCTGGCCGCCCAGGACACGGTGCTGCGGCTCTCGGGCCGCCGCCAGCACGCCCAACCGGACCTCGACGTGCTGGACCTCTGCCTGGCCGCGCGGGTGCCGGTGGTCTGCGGCGACCCGGACAACCCGGGCTCGGTCCACATCGACATCGGCCATTGGGCCGGCAAGCCGGACGAGACCATGCGGGACCTGCGGGCGGTGGCGGCCGACCCACGGTTCCTGCCGGCGTTGGTCAAGGGGCTGCGGGACTACCTGGGCGCGCGCAGTGACCACAGCAGCCACCTGCGGCGGCAGGCGATGGCGCGCAACCCGGCCTGGCGGCTCAACCCCGAGGGTCTACGCACTGCCGCGACGACCTGGCTGACCGACCTCGCCGAGAGTCTCGACGCCGAGCCGACCGTGCTCACGCTGGCCGAGGCCCTGGACAGCGTCGCTCCACTGTGGGCGCCGGACGGGGTCGCGCTGGCGCCGGCGGTCTTCACCGGCCTGGCCGAGGTGGATGTCCACGCGTCGCTGGCCCGGTCGCTGCGGGGCGGGTTACCGGCCGAGCTGTGCTGGCCCGCGTACGAGCGCGTCCGCGATGAGTTCGCCGTGCACGAGATGAGCGAGTCCTGGCCGAACCTCGTGCTCTCCGACCCGCAGCACGCCTATGCCGTCGGCCCGGACGGCGTGGTGGCCGAGCACGCGCTGCGGATCCCGTCCGACCGGTCGCCCTACACGATCCGGACATCCTTTGTGGACGACCAGTTCTGGGTGTCCTGGGGCAACGGCGGCTACTGGTCCGGACGCCCGACGGAGATCGTCGAGCTGCGGGGGTGGCGATGGTTCGGCGGCTGGGATGCCTCGGCCAGCCTCGCCCTGCCCGACGGAGGACGCACGACCGGCCACCGGCCGTGGCGGGTCGGCGACACCGAGATACCGTCGACGACCCACATCGCCAGCGACGGGGTCTCGTACGGGCGCCTCGAGTACGTGCGCGACGCGCCGGACGAGAACTCGAAGCTGCGCTGGCGCCAGTACGACCCGGCCACGGGCCAAGCCGGACCGGCGGGCCGGCCCGCGTTCTTCGAGGAGGCGCTGGCCGACGGCGACGTGGCGCAGTACCGGTGGTGGGTCCTGCTCCCGGCGCCGGAGTCCCTGGCGACGTCTCCGCTGGGCTGGCGCGACGGCCTGGTCGGCTGGCGGGTGGTCCGCCATCGCGACGGTTCCTACACCGGGACCGGCATCGACGGGCGCACGGTCACGTGGCGGCCCACCGATCCGGCCGGGCAGACCGTCCTGGCCGGGGCGCTGCGACTGCCCGGCGACGACCGTCCCCGACCGGTCACGTTCAGCCCTACCGCCGGACACGGCAGCGCGGAGATGACCGTGTGGGACACCGACGGACGGCAGCCGGTGACCCGGCAGGAGATCGGCCGGCGCCTGCCTCCGCCCACGTTCTGGCACGCGTTGCGGCCACGCGACCCGCGGGGCTCCGAGGCGCTGCGCGCGGTGGACGCGGCGATCGCCGCCCGCCTGCTCGAGCCGTGCGCGTCCGCCGCGTCGGACGACCTGGAAACCGTGGCCGGCGAGGCGGTCGCGGCCGTGCTGGCCGACATCACCGACACCGTGCTGGCCGAGGCGGTCGCGCGGGCCGTCGTCCACGCCGAGAAGGTCCGCCGCGTGCAGATCGAGCTGCGCGAGCTGCTCAACGGAGACCCGGCCGCGCCGCGGGAGGCCGAGTCGCCGATCGAGGTCTCCGACCAGGCGCTGGAGGACGCCCTGTCCGGCCTGCTCGATCGCTACGGCCTGTTCGCCCACTTCGGCCCGCCAACCACAGCGAACGCCGATCAGATCATGGCCGTCAGCGCGATCCTCGCGGGCACCGCGGCCGAGGACGAGGTGCCGTTGACGACGCCATTGTGGCATCAGGTCCTACCGTGGCCGGGTGCTGTCGTGCTGCGGGCAGCCTCGGCGCTCACCGATGACGGCAGCCGCTCCACCCTGCGCGCGCTCCTGCGGCTGCTGGGTCGGCTGGGCCTGGCCGGCACCGACGCCCGGGCCCGCGTGGTGGAGGTGGTCCGGGCGGACGGTGAGCGCATCGGCGAGACGGTCCTCCGGTCGGCGACGTCCGTCTTGATCCTCGGAGGCAACCGTCTCGAGTACGACGGCTCCCAGCAGGTGTGGGTCGGCCGGGGCCTGGAGTTCAGCCCGACCGGCGAGTTCGACCTGTCGGCGGACCTGCGGCTGCGCGCCGCGACCCGGCTGGCCGGCTGGGGTGATCCCGTGCGGCTGGCCGCAGGGGCGGACCTATTGGAACGGGGACCGGCACCGTGGCGGGCCGAACGCGTCGACGAGCTCGTCGCGGCGACCGGCATGACGCGGGCCGAGGCGGCGCTCCTGCTGGCCGGGCTGCCCGCGATTCACGGGTGGCAGGCCAACTTCCTGACCACCGAGCAGCGGACCTTGTTGGGCCTGAAGGTCACCGAGGCCCGGACAGCGCGCGACGCCCTGCGCGACATACCGAGCCACCTTCGGCTGGCGCTGCTCGACGCGGCCATGCCAGCCGACCCGGCCGACCTGTGGTCGCGCGGACCGGACGTCGCCGGGTTGGCCCGGCGGTGGACCGAGCACTTCGGACGGACCGTTGAGATACCTGACGCGCTGCTGACCGAGGCGAGCCGCATGCTGCCGGTCCGCAACGCTGGCGACGTGCTGCGCACGCTGGCGGCGCCCCGACCGGGCGACTGGCTGCACACCGACGGCCGGTACGTCGACCAGCGCACGCCCATGGTCCACGAGAGCGGCCAGGCCTTCAGCGGCACGCACGTCGAGACCGTCGCCGTGGCCCTGCCCTGGCTCGCGTACCGCCTGCCGGCCGGCGATCCGATCCGCGCCCAGCTCCCGGTCTGCTACGACCTCGTCCGCCAGCGGTTGCGCAACCCGGAGCTGGCCACCGGTTACGGGTACCACGACAAGTCGAACGTGCCGGAGGGCCTGACCGCGCTGACCGTGGAGCCCGCGCACGGCGATTCCGTCGCCTGCCAGGTCCGGCCGGCCCGGCTGTCCGGTCCGGACGATCCGGCGCTGGCCTTCATCGACAGCGGCACGCGGATCTGCCTGCGACTGCTGCTGTCGGACTACTTCGCCAACACGATGGCCGCTCTCACCACCGATCCCACGCCGGCCGGCCGCTACCCCCACGACCCGTCGCTGAGCGAGCCGGGCATCGTCGAGGCCGTGATGGCCGCGCACGGCCTCCCGGCCGAGGCGGCGGCGTACTACCTGCAGCTGCTGGCCCTGCCCGACCCGACCGACAAGCACGTGCTGGAGTGGAACGCCTGGCGGGCGCCGACCCTGCGGGCGGCCCGGGAGGCCCTGCTCGGCACCGACCTGGTCGTCGAGGCCAAGCGGGAGCGGGCCGGGCGCACGCTGTTCCTGCCCGGCGGCTGGCTCGCGCTCAAGGCACCCAACCTGCCGGTCGAGGCGTGGAAGGACGGTTTCCGTTACGGCGTCCGCGGCGGGCGGCCGTCCGGGCGGGTGCTGGTCCTCACGCCGGTGGACAACCTCTTCCGGGTCGCCTGGGCCCGCGTCACCGCCGGGGACCGGCCGCGCTACCAGTCACTCTCGGAGGCCCGATGACCACCGGACCGCGCCAGATCGACCCGGCCGAGCACCGCTACGCCGACGAGCTGGCCTTCCTGGCCGCGGCCGACGGTGGGGCCCGGCCGCCCGGCTGGCGCCTCACGCCCCGGGCCGTGGTGACGTTCGTCGCCGGCTCCGGCGGCAAGCCCGTGGACGGGCCCGGTAAGAAGAAGCGCGTCATCGACGCGAAGTTCATCGGGGAGCGGGCGCTCGTCGAGCGCTGCGTGGTAACCCTGGCCGGCGAGCGGGGCCTGCTGCTCGTCGGCGAACCCGGCACGGCCAAGTCGATGCTGTCCGAGCTGCTGGCCGCGGCCGTGTGCGGAACCAGCGCGCTGGTGGTGCAGGGCACCGCCGGCACGACCGAGGACCAGCTGCGCTACGGCTGGAACTACGCGCTGCTGCTCGCGAAGGGACCCAGCCGGGAGGCCCTCGTCGCGTCGCCCGTGCTGACCGCCATGACCGCCGGCGCGGTGGCCCGGGTCGAGGAGGTGACCCGCTGCCTGCCCGAGGTGCAGGACGCGCTCGTGTCGGTGCTCTCCGAGCGGAGGATGGCCCTGCCCGAGCTGGCCGGCATCGACGACGCCACGGTGTACGCGGCACCCGGATTCACCGTCATCGCCACCGCGAACCTGCGCGACCGTGGGGTGTCGGAGATGTCGGCCGCGCTCAAGCGGCGGTTCAACTTCGAGGTGGTCCCGCCCATCGCCGACCTCGAGGCCGAGATCGACCTGGTACGCCGGCAGGCCCGCGTCACGGTGGAACGGGTGGGCGCCGCCTACGAGGTCGACGACGCCGTGCTGGAGACGCTGGTCACGGTGTTCCGCGACCTGCGCACCGGCCGCTCGGTCGAGGGCTGGGAGGTCGAGCGACCGTCCACAGTGATGAGTACGGCCGAGGCGGTGGCGGTGGCCGCGTCCATCGCCCTGGCCACGTCCTATCTGCCCGGACGCGACCCGCTGTCGCTGCTGCCGGGTCATCTATTGGGTGTCGTCCGCAAGGACGACGAGGCCGACCAGGGCCGGCTGCTGGCCTACTGGGATGGCGCACTGCGCCGTCGGGCCGGGACCGGCGCGCACCTGTGGCGCCAGGTCTGGGAGCACCGTGACGCCCTCGAGGCGTGACGCCGGTCCTCCGGTGGACGACGATCCCGCCGTGGCGGTGGCGCGGCTGGCCGGCAGCGACGCGCCCTACCTCATCGGGGTGCGCCACCATTCACCGGTACTCGCCGCGGCGGTCCCGGCGCTGCTGGACTCGTTCGCGCCCGACCTGGTCCTGGTCGAGCTGCCGGAGGAGTTCGGCGAGTGGATGCCGTGGCTGGCCGACCCGGACACCGTTGCCCCGGTGGCGCTGGCCGCGGCGCGGACCGGGCCGGACGGCGCGGACGGGCCGCTGCGCTTCTATCCGTTCGCCGACTTCTCGCCCGAGCTCGTCGCGGTGCGGTGGGCGGCCCGGGCCGGCGTCGCGGTCGGCCCGTGCGACCTGCCGCTGGCCCATCCCGGCTGGGACGCGGCTCCCGGCCCGGCCGACGAGACCGATCCCGGCGAGCCGTCGCTGTTCGCGACGGCGCGGGACCGGATGACCGGGCGGGCGGGCGAGGACCTGTGGGACCGCTGGGTGGAGGCGCCGGCGCCCGGCTCGGCCCCGGAGGCGGTGCGCCGGGCGGCGCTGGCCGTCGGCTGGGCGCTGCGCCACGACGCGCACTCCGGTGGTGGGGTCGATCCGCGGGACCTGGCCCGCGAGGCGTGGATGCGCGCCCGGGTGGCGGCGGCGGACGGGCGCCGGGTGGCGGTCATCGTCGGAGCCTTCCACGCCCCCGCCCTGCTGACTCCCGACCCGGCCCTCGGGCCGGCTCTACTTACTCCCGACCCGGCCCTCGGGCCGGCGTCGTCTGGACCGACGAGCGCAGGGAGCGAAGCGACTGGAGCGAGGAGGGAAGACGGCGCAGAAAGGGCCCGAGGGCCCGCGCGAGCGAAGCGAGCGCAAATTAGCCTGGTGCCGTACACGTTCGATCTGCTCGACGCCCGATCCGGCTATCCGGCCGGCATCCGCGATCCGCAGTGGCAGCAGGGCGTCGTCGAATGCGGCGCCGATCCGTCCGCTGTGGAGGGTCTGGCCGCCGCGTTCGCCGTGCGGGTCACGTCGGCGTTGCGGGCGGCCGGTCACCCGGCCGGGCCGGCCGAGGCGCGGGAGGTGGCCCGGCTGGCCACGGACCTGGCCCGGCTGCGGGGCCTGCCGGCGCCCGGTCGGGGCGAACTGGTCGAGGCGCTCCAGTCGACGCTGGCCCAGGGCGAGCCCGTCGGGCGGGGCCGCGCCGTGGCCCGGGCCATGTCCGATGTCCTGATCGGAGCGCGGCGCGGGCAGATCACGGCCCGGGCCCCGGCCAGCGGCCTGCTGCCGTCGGTGCGGCGGCTGCTCGGCCAGCTGCGCCTGCCGGGGCCGGGTGACCCGGAGCGGACGCTGCGCCTCGACCCGCTGCGCTCGCCGCTGGACCGGCGCCGCGAGGTGGCCCTGCAGCGGTTGGTCGCCGGCCAGATCCCGTACGGCTCTGCGGACCAGATCAGCGGCGTGGGCGGGGCCGACGCCCTCACGACCGTATGGCGCCTGCACTGGACGCCGGTGACCGAGGCCTCCATCGCCGTCGCCGGCCTCTACGGGGTGACCCTGGCCCAGGCGGCCGAGGGTCGGCTGCGTACGCTCCGCCGGCGGGAACGCGCCGACGACGGACCCACCGGGATCCAGGCGCTGGCCGGTCTGGCCGTGGCCATGGCCTGCGGGCTGGCCGGCCTCGTCCGCGTCCGGTTGGCCGACGTCGCTCAGGCGGTCGGCCAGGGCGGCACGCTGCCCGAGATCGTGACCGGCATCGACCTGGCCGAGCGGCTCGGCGGCGGGCTGGTCCCGGCGCTCGCCGATCCACCCGACGGGCTGACCGACGTGATCGAGGAGCTGTACGCCGCCGCGGTGCGGGCGGTCGACGGCCTGGCCGGTTCGGACGACCTGAACGACGCCCGCGCCCTGCTGGCCCTGGTACACCGGGCCGACGCCGCCGGACGCCGGTTGCGGCTGGACCACGCGCTGGCCCGGATGGCCGACCGCGGCACACCGATGATGCAGGCGGCCGCGGCGGCCGTCCGGGTCGTGCTGGGCCTGGACGGGGCCGGCGCGTTCGGCGAGCGGCTCGCGTCCTGGGTCGACGCACCGCCGATCGAGATGACGCAACGCCTGCGCGGCGCGCTCACCGTCGCCGGCCCGCTGCTGGAGGCGGGCGACGCGACGGTCACGCCGCTACTCGACCGCGTCGAGGAGCTCACCGACGAGGAGTTCCTCGAACGGCTGCCGGGGCTGCGCGGCGGGTTCGACGCGCTCAGTCCCGCCGCGCGAAGCCGGATCCTGGCGATGGTCACCGACCGGGCCGGCGACGTCGACCCGACGCTGGCCGAGGACCCGGCGGTCCTGGCCGTCTGGATGGCGGCCGACCTCGCCGGCCGCCAAGCGGTGGAGACCCTGGGGATGGACTCGGGGCCGGCGTCGTCTGGACCGACGAGCGAAGCGAGTGGAGCGAGGAGGGAAGACGGCGCAGAAGAGGCCCCGGGGCCCGCGCGAGCGAAGCGAGGGCAAATATCAAGGTGGCGGCTGGTGCTGGGGCGGCAGAGCGATTCGCTTCCGCCCGGGCAGCGCCGCCTGGCCACCGCGCTCGACGAGCTGTACGGCGCCGGGCGGGGCGAGGGTTCGTACACAGTGGACGGATCCGGCGGCGGCGGTCGGGAGACGGCCTTCCCGAGCGTCCGCGAGTGGGAGGAGGAGCTCGACGTCCTCTTCGGCACCCGCGTGCGCGAGGACGTGCTGGCCCGGGCGGCCGGGGCCGGCCGCGTTGACGTCGCGCTGCACCTGCGGCCCGAGGCCGTGCGGCCGTCCGTCGAGCTACTGCACGCGGTCCTGTCGCTGGCCGGTGGCATGTCCGAGGCCCGGCTGGCCCGGCTGCGCCCGCTCGTGGCCCGGCTCGTGGCGGCCCTGAGCGCGCAGCTGGCCCGGACGCTGCGGCCGGCGCTGACGGGTCTGACCAGCCCGCGCCGCACCCGCCGGCCCACCGGCGTGCTGGACCTTCCCGGCACGGTCCGGGCCAACCTGCGCACGGCCCGCCTCGGCCCGGACGGTCGGGTGCTGGTCGTACCCGAGCGGCCCGTGTTCCGCAGCCGGGCCCGCCGCAGCATCGACTGGCGGCTCATCCTGCTGACCGACGTGTCGGGGTCCATGGAGCCGTCCACGGTGTGGGCGGCGTTGACGGCGTCGGTCCTCGCCGGCGTGCCGGCCCTGCGCACGCACTTCCTCACGTTCTCCACGGAGGTCATCGACCTCACCGACCGGCTCGACGACCCGTTGCGCCTGCTGCTGGAGGTCCGCGTCGGCGGCGGCACGCATATCGCGGACGCCCTGCGCTACGCCCGGGGTCTGGTCACCGTACCCAACCGGACCATGGTCGTCGTCATCAGCGACTTCGAGGAGGGCTACCCGGTGGGCGCCCTGATCGCCGAGGTCCGCGCGCTGGTCGAGTCGGGCTGCGCCCTGCTCGGCTGCGCCAGCCTCGACGACCGGGGCACGGCCCGGTACTGCGTCGGGGTGGCCGAGCAACTGGCCGCGGCCGGTATGCCGGTGGCCGCGCTCAGTCCCCTCGAGCTGGCCCGCTGGGTGGGGGAGCGGGTGTCGTGAGTCCGTCGCTGCCCGCGGTGGCGCCGCAGGTCCTGGCCGACGCGGTCGACGCGCTGCCCGCGCGGTTGCGCCGCCGCCTCGACGAGGTCGTGGCCCAGGCGGCCGGCTGGCCGACCACCGTGGACGACGCCGGCCGGGCCGTGGTCGCCGCCGACGCCGAGGCGACGGTGACGCTGGCGCCCATCGTCCGGGCGGCCGAGGACGCCGTCTGCACCTGCCTGCTGGCCCCGCGCTGTCTACATCGGACAGCGTTGCTGGCCGCCGCCCCAATACTTTCGATGGAGGAGCCAGCCCAATCGGGCACGGCCCGAGGCCCTCAGGACGCGGGGCCCGCGCGAGCGAAGCGAGCGCCAAGAAGCACCGAGCGAGCGCAGATAGACACCGCGGCGCGGCTGTGGCGGGCCGCCCTGCCGGTGCTGGAGACCGGCATCCCCGGCGCCGGCGCGGTGGTCCAGGCGCGACTGCTGCGCGGCGTGTACGAGGCTCGCGCCGCCGGCCTGCCCCGCGCTGGCGCGGCCGCGGTGCGGGTGGTCGAGTCGCTCCGCTCGGCCCGGGCCGACGAGCCGACCTTCCGCCTGGGCGACCTGACCGACGACCTGTGCGAGGTACTGACCGTGTGCCGCCAGCTCATCGGCGGCCGGGGCGACCTCGCGCTGGCCCGGGGCACGGCCCGGCGCGAGTACGAGGATGTCGGTGGCCTGACGCTGTGGGGCCTGTTGACCGAACCGGTGCTGACCACGTCGGGCTACGCCGGGGCGACCACGTACCTGTGCGACGAGCGCGGTCGGCTGTGGACGGTCAGCGACGTGCGACCCGGCGGCCTGGCCGAGGCGCGGGCCGCGGCCGAGGCCACGATCACACTCGGCGAGGCGCGGCTGAGCCACCGCCAGGCGGCCCGGTCCGGCCTGGTGGTGTCCAACGCGCGGGCCTCGGCCAGCGGGCGGCTGAGCGCCGGGGCCCGGACCCTGGCTGTCGCGTCGGCCGGCCGGCCGTGGACGCAGGCGCCGCTGGCCGGCCTGTGGACCGAGGTCGCCGATCAGATCGTTCGCTACCGGGAGGCCCTCGAGCGGCCGGCACCGACGCGTCCGGCCGGCCACGATCTGGCCTTCCTGTGCGGAGTCCTCGACACCGCCCACAGTGGACTCGTTCTGCACGCCGATGGCGTCGGGCCCGTGACGGTCGCCCCGTTGCTGACCGATCCCAAGCTGCCGGCGGTGCAGAACCTCCGCCAGCTCGCGCGGGCGGCCCGGGGCCGTACGGTGTCGCTGGTGGGCCGGTTCGCCGGGGCCCGGACGGTGCTGGGTCTGGCTCTGGGGGCCGAGTGGTTGCCGGCTCACCACGGCGGGCATGTCGACCTGGCCGTGGACGTGCTCCAGCGCTCCGATCTGCCCGGCCCGGCCGAGGTGGCGACCGGCGAGCCGCCCGCCCCGGCGCTCGATGTGCCCGCGCCGGCGGCGCTCGACCTGTTCCGCCACCGGGTCGAGCGGGCGGTCAGCGGCGGGCGGGCCGCGCTCCGGGCCCCGTCGAGCGCGGACGCCGACCGGCTGGCGGCCTCGCACCTGCCGTACGGCGCGACGCTGCTCACCAACCTCCATGACGCCGCCCACCGGCGTACCCGCGACGTCTTCGGCCGGTTGAACCCGGTCGACAGCGACCGGCTGGCGGTGGCCTGGCTCGCCGCGGCGCTGTACGTCGCCGGGGCGCGGCGGCACCTCGTCCTGGCCGGCTGGCCAGCTCGCTGAGCCGCCTACACCCGCTGGCCGCCATCGAGTGAGTGTAAGCAGGGGCACCCTACAGTCAGTATTTGTTCTGTAGGGTGCCCCTGCTGACATCGAGCCCGGGTCAGGCGGTCTTGATGGCTGAGACTTCGAACTCGAGCGTGATCTTGTCGCCGACCAGGACGCCGCCGGTCTCGAGGGCGGCATTCCAGGTGATCCCCCAGTCCTTGCGGTTGATCGTCACCGAGCCCTCGAAGCCGACCCGGAGGTTGCCGAACGGATCGGTGGCCGAGCCCTCGTACGTGAAGGGGACGGTCACCGGCCGGGTCACGCCGCGGACGGTGAGATCGCCGGTCAGCTCGAACGTGTCGTCGCCGGTCGGCCGGAACGCGGTGGAGGCGAAGGTGATCTGTGGGTAGGTCTCCATCGCGAGGAAGTCGTTGCCGCGCAGGTGCCCGTCGCGCTGCGCGTTGCGGGTGTCGATGCTGTCGGCCTTGATCGTCACCGTCACGGCCGTGGCGGTCGGGTCGGCCGCGTCGAAGACCGCGGTGCCCTCGAACTCGTTGAACGCGCCGCGAACCTTGGTCACCATCGCGTGGCGGGCGACGAACCCGATCCGCGTGTGCGCGGGGTCGATGGTGTAACTGCCGGTGAGCCGGGCCAGGTCCGCCTGGACGGTCGGAGCCGTCATGTCGTTCTCCTCGATCGTGCGAAGTAAATGACGTGTCATCCAGGCCAACATCGCATGACGCGTCATGCATCCCGTCCATGATGTGTCATCGATCACGACTAGACTGGAGGCATGGCCGGTACGCGGTGGCTGGACGAGGGCGAGCAGCGGGCCTGGAGGGCGTTCCTGCGCATGCAGGGAGAGCTGGCGGCCCGGCTCAACCGCCAGCTGCAGAACGACGCGGGACTGTCCCTGGCCGACTACGGCGTCCTGGCCCCGCTCAGCGAGGAACCGGAGGGCCGGCTGCGACCGTACGAGCTGCAGCAACGCCTGCAGTGGGAGCAGAGCCGCCTCTCGCACCATCTGGCCCGGATGCAGCGGCGCGGCCACGTCGTGCGGCAGGAATGCCCGGTCGACGGCCGAGGCGCGTTCATCGTGATCACCGAGGCCGGCCGGCGGGCGATCGAGACCGCCGCGCCGGGGCACGTCGACGCGGTCCGGCGGCTGTTCCTCGACCGGCTCACCCGTCAGCAGGTGGCCGTGCTGGAGCGGCTGGCGACGCAGGTCGTGGCCGCCTTCGACGAGGAGAGCGGCGAGACACCCGAGCCCGCCCCGGCCCGCCCGAAGCGCTGAGGCCATGGCGACCCGGGCCTAGAGGCCCGGGTCGATACGGGTCAGCCGCCGGCCATCGCCCCCACGATGAGGAACGGTTCCTTGCCGGCGACCACGAGGTCGGGCAACGGCTCGTCCGGCGATTCGTGGGACAGGTCCTCCTCGCAGGCGTAGAAGCGGACGAAGGCCCGCCGCTTGCCGTTGTGGTGGTCGCGGATCGTCCCCCGCAGCATCGGGTACTGGGCCTCGAGGGCGTCCAGGACCAGCCGTTGCGTCACCGGGCCCTCGACGTCCAGCGTCACCTCGCCGCTGACCCGGGCCAGGTTCTTCAGGTGGGCGGGCAGGACGACGCGGATCACGGCAGGGCCTGGACTTCCACCGAGAGTACGGCCGGGAGGTCGCGCGCGATCGCCTTCCAGGTGTCGCCGCCGTCGGCCGATCCGTACACCTGGCCTCCGGTGGTACCGAAGTAGATCCCGCACGGGTCGAGCGAGTCCACCGCCATCGAGTCGCGGAGCACGTTGACGTAGCAGTGGCGCTGCGGCAGTCCCTTGGTCAGCGGCTCCCACTCCTCGCCGCCGGTGCGGCTGCGGTACACCCGCAGCTTGCCGTCGGGCGGGAAGTGCTCCGAGTCGCTCTTGATCGGTACGACGTAGATGGTCTCCGGCTCGTGCGCGTGTACGTCGATCACGAAGCCGAAGTCGGTCGGCAGGTTGCCGCTGATCTCCCGCCACGACCCGCCGGCGTCGTCGGTGCGCATGACGTCCCAGTGCTTCTGCATGAACAGCGTTTCCGGCCGGGACGGGTGCTGGGCGATGCGGTGCACGCAGTGTCCCACCTCGGCGTCCTCGTCCGGGATCTGTGCGGACCGCAGGCCACGGTTGATCGGCTGCCAGGTCTTGCCGGCATCATCGGTACGGAACGTGCCGGCCGCCGAGATCGCGATGAACATCCGGTCCCGGTTGACCGGGTCGAGGATGATCGTGTGCAGGCACATGCCGCCGGCGCCCGGCTGCCACTTCGGTCCGGACTCGTGTGTGCGCAGCGCCGGCAGCTCCTGCCAGGTCTTGCCACCGTCGGCCGTACGGAACATCGCCGCGTCCTCGGCGCCGGCGTAGACCGTGTCGGGGTCGTCGGCCGACGGCTCGAGATGCCAGATCCGCTTGAACTCCCACGGGCGGGGCGTCCCGTCGTACCAGAGGTGGTCGCCCACCTCGCCCTCGTATTTGAACTCGTTGCCGACCGGCTCCCACGTCTGGCCGCCGTCGTTCGAGCGCTGCACCACCTGCCCGAACCATGCGGACGTCTGCGAGGCGTACAGCCGGTCCGGATCGGCCGGTGATCCGTTGACGTGGTAGATCTCCCAGCCCCCGAAGTGCGGCCCGCTGATCTTCCAGTTCTTGCGCGTGCCGTCCGCCGTGGCGATGAAGGCGCCCTTGCGCGTGCCGATCAGAACCCGTACTCCACTCATGCCCACTCCTTACGAAATGACCTGCAAGCGTCTGTAGACCAGCCACTCCGCCCAGACTCATCGGCGTCTCGGCGTGTCGGGCGATAGCGAGGCAGGCGCCCCGGTCGGCCGAAGATCTCATGGTCGACGTCGAGATCAGCAATCGAATCTCAAGTTGGTCGGGCAGTCGAACCCCACGGGCCGACATCCCAGCACCCCCATCATGCTCCCTCGGTCCGGCCCGCCGCGCGCGCGCCCCCTACCTCATTGACGAACGGCGAGGCCACGGATCGACACCCGTTCCGGCCCTTAGTGTGTGTGCATGGACACGTGGGATGCGATCACCGCGCGGCGCAACGTGCGGGCGTACGAGCAGCGGCCCATCCCGTCGGAGGACCTCAACCGCGTACTCGAGGCGGGCCGCCGGACGCCGTCGTCCATGAACTCCCAGACGTGGGACTTCGTGGTGGTGACGGATCGCGACCAGCTCGCGGCGCTGTCCAAGGTATGGACGTACGCCACCCATGTCGCCGGCTCGGCCGCCACCATCGCGCTGGTGGCACCGGTGGTCGCGGACGACGGGGAGCGGTTGGTCGTCCACTACGACCTGGGCCAGGCGACGATGAGCATGATGCTGGCCGCGGCCGACCTCGGCATCGGGACCGCCCACTCGGCCGTGGCCGACCAGGACCTGGCCCGCACGCTGCTCGGGCTGCCGGCCGACCGCGACTGCGCCTACCTGTTGTCGCTCGGCTATCCGGCCGACCGCCCGCTGCGGCCGCTCAAGCGTCCGAACCGGCGGCCGTTCGAGGACGTGGTCCACTTCGGACAGTGGCGGGGTGGAGCCTAGAGCAGGCTGCCCACCTCGGAGACGAGGTGCCGCAGGACGACCGGCTTCGCGAAGTAGGCGTCGGCCCCGTACTCGAGTCCGGCCGAGATGGAGTCCAGGTCGGCCTTGGCGGTCAGGAAGATCACCGGCAGTCCGTGGGTCGCCGGGTCCTCCCGCATCTGTTGGCAGATCTGGAACCCCGACACGAGCGGCATCATCACGTCGAGTATCGCCGCGTCCGGGTTCTCCTCACCGATGACCCGGAGCGCCTCGGCGCCGTCGGCCGCGGTGACCACCGAGTAGCCGGCGGCCCGCAGGCTCATCGCCACCAGGTCGCGGATGTCCTCGTCGTCGTCGGCCACCAGTACGCACGGCGGCCGCGACCGCGCCGCGTTCGAGGGCATCGCCGAGGCTCGCGACCGAGCCATCACCACCGAGGTCATACCGTCTCCCAGCTTCCGGGTGCCCATATGCCCTCTGGTTCGTGGCCGGCGGTAGCCCGCCGGGGCCCGTTCTGGTTGCCGCCGGGTTGCATCGACAGCGTCAGGCCAGGGCGGCCGCCCTCGCCTCGAACAGGCCACGCTCACGGGCGTTGCGGGTCATCGCCGCGGCCCGCTCGAACTCCCGGCGGGCCTCGTCCGTGCGGCCCAGCCGGGCCAGCAGGTCACCGCGGACGGCCGGCACCAGGGCATAGTTCGGCAGGACCAGGGCATCGACGATCTCCAGCCCCCGGGCCGGCCCGTGGGCGTGGCCGACCGCGACGGCCCGGTTGAGATCCACCACGGGCGACGGGGCGACGTGGGTCAGCACCTCGTACAGCGTGGCGATCCTTTCCCAGTCGGTGTCCTCGGCCCGGGTCGCCCGGGCGTGGCAGGCGGCGATGCGGGCCTGCACGGCGTACGGGCCCCAACTGCCCTCGGTGCGGGCCAGCGCCTCGAGCCCCCGCCGGATCAGCAGGCGGTCCCAGCGCCGGCGGTCCTGGTCGGGCAGCAGGATCGGTTCACCGGAAGGGCCGCTGCGCGCGGGGATGCGGGAGGCCTGCAGCTCCATCAGGGCGACCAGCCCGTGCACCTCGGGCTCGGCTGGCGCCAAAGTGGACAGTACCCGGCCCAGGCGCAGCGCCTCTTCGCACAGCGCGGGCCGCATCCAGTCGTCGCCGGCCGTCGCCGCGTACCCCTCGTTGAAGATGAGGTAGACGACCTCCAGCACCGAGGCCAGGCGCTGGGCCGCCTCGGCCGGCGGGGGCAGCTCGATGGCCACGTTGCGCTCGGCCAGCGTCCGCTTGGCCCGCGTGATGCGCTGGCCCACGGTCGGTTCCGGAACCAGGTAGGCCCGGGCGATCTCGTCCGTGGACAGTCCGCCCAGCAGGCGCAGCGTCAGCGCCACCCGGGACTCGGTGGACAGTACGGGATGGCAGGTCGTGAAGATCAGCCGCAACAGGTCGTCGCCGACGTAGTCGTCCAGCTCGGCCGCGAGGTCCGGCTCGTCCGCCTCGGGCGTCGCCCGGCCGATCTCCTCGAGCTTGCGTTGGTACCGGGATCGCCGCCGGAGGGCGTCGATGGCCCGATGCTTGGCCGTGGCCATGAGCCAGGGGCCGGGATCGTCGGGTACCCCGTTGACGGGCCACTGTTCCAGTGCGATGACGAGCGTGTCCTGGGCCAGCTCCTCGGCCAGGCCGACATCGCGGACGATGCGGGCCAGCGCGGCGACGATCCGGCCGGCCTCGATGCGCCAGACGGCCTCCACCACGCGGCGAGGATCGGTAGCCGTCACGGCTACCGATCCTCGCACTCAGTGGATCCCCAATATCAGGCGGGCGGGCCGAAGTCCTCCGGTCCGAACACCTTCAGCACCTCGGACTCGCCGTCCCACCCGGGCATCAGGTCGCGGTGCAGCTTCATGAACCGCGAGGCCCACTCGACCGCTTCCTCCTTGGACCGGACCTGGTACAGGGCGTAGCTGATGGTCTCCTTGGCCTCGGCGAACGGGCCGTCGGTGACGCTGACCTGCCCGCCCGACAGGCTGACCCGGGCGCCGGCGGCGCTGGGCGCGAGGCCGGCCGTGTCCAGCAGGGCGCCGGCCGCCGTGGCCTCCTCGCCGAGTCGCATGATGGCGTCCATCAGCTCGGGCGGCGCGTCCGTGGGGTGGTTTCCCTTCAACATTATGAGATAGCGCATGATCGGATCCTTTCAGGAGTTGGTGGTGCGGTAGAAGTGGACGCTCACCGTGCTCACCCAGGCCCAGACGAGCAGCACCGCGGCGACGAACGCGAGCGTGGTCGGGCCGTGTGAGCCGCTGGCGATGCCGACGAAGCCGGCCAGGAACGCCACGCCGGTGATCCGGGAGAACCAGGCCAGATCTCGCCGGCCGGTACGGGAGAAGCGGCCGGCCAGCACGAAGCAGGCCGCGATGAGGCAGGCGAAGCCGAGGCCGCCGACGGCGAAGTGCAGGGCGCCGTGCCAGCTGACCGTGGTCGTCTCGGGCGTGCCGACGGGGAATCCCTGGGCCGGATCGGCGCGGAACACTCCGGCCCCGATCAGGCTGACGCCGTACGCCCCGAGCAGCGCCGGCGCCCACGTCCGGGCCTTGCCGGGGGAGAGGGCCCGGCGCAGGCCGACCGCGCCGGCCACGGTCATCAGGCCGGCCACCACGAAGTTGGCAATCTGGATCCAGCCCAGCTCACCATTGGCGAGCAGGCTCCAGGCGTGCCGGCTGAGGTCGAAGCCCTCCCGGGTCAGCGCCTGGACCAGCGAAACGACGACGTAGATCGGCCCGGCGATGACGCCGTAGCCCAGCAGCGACCGGGTGACGCGGGTGGCCGGGGTGCAGGCGGCGGTGGTACTCATGTCGGTCTCCTTCGTTCGAGGTCTCTACTGGGCCCTCGAACGGTTCGGCTCGGATCCGACACGCGTCTTCAAGATTCTTTATTCGGAACGATTTTGCCCGGATATCCGGGCAAAATCCTTCGGGATCATGGTCGCGCCCGAAGCGTACGCGAGAGTAACTTCGGGGGCATGCAGACGGCGTACACGACATGCCCGCTGTGCGAGGCGACGTGTGGACTGGAGCTGACCATCGACGGCGAGCGCGTGGTCTCGGTGCGCGGTGACCAGCATGACGTGTTCAGCGCGGGCTTCATCTGCCCGAAGGGTGCCGCCTTCGGGGACCTCGACGCTGACCCGGACCGGTTGCGGGGGCCGCGGGTGCGCCGCGACGGCGTGCTCGTGCCGGCGTCGTGGGACGAGGCCTTCGCCGCGGTCGAGGCCGGACTCTTGCCCATCCTCCAGGCCCACGGTCGGGACTCGGTCGCGCTCTATCAGGGCAACCCGAACGTGCACACGCTGGCCGGGGTGATGTTCGGCGGCCAGCTGCGCAAGGCGCTCGGCTCCCGCAACCTGTACTCGGCCTCGACGCTCGACCAGATGCCCAAGCAGGTGGCGTGCGGCTACATGTACGGCAGCCCGTTCTCGATTGCGGTGCCGGATGTGGACCGCACGGACTACCTCCTGATGCTGGGGGCCGACCCGTACTCGTCGAACGGCAGCCTGTGGACGGCGCCCGATCTGCCCGGCCGGCTGCGGGCCCTGCGGGAACGGGGTGGCCGCCTCGTCGTGGTGGACCCGCGGCGCAGCCGGACCGCCCGGCACGCCGATCGGCATATCGCGATCCGTCCCGGTGCCGACGTGTACCTGTTGCTGGGCCTGGCCCACGAGCTGTTCGCCCGCGGGCTCGTCGCCCTCGGCCGCCTCGAGGAGCACGTGACGGGCGTGGCCGCCGTCCGGGCGCTCGTCGAACCGTTCCGCCCCGAGGTGGTGGCGAACCGCTGCGGGGTGGACGCGGCCACGATCGCCGACCTGGCGACGGAGCTCTCCGGCGCTGACCGGGCCGCGGTGTACGGGCGGATCGGCACCACCACGGTTCCGCACGGGACGGTCACGAGCTGGCTGGTCGACGTGCTCAACGTCCTCACCGGAAACCTGGACCGGCCCGGAGGGGTGATGTTCCCGCTGCCCGCGCTCGGGCACCGGGGCAAGGGCAGCGGTCCGGGCTTCGTCACCGGGCGCTGGCACAGCCGGGTCCGGGGACTGCCGGAGGTCATCGGTGAGCTGCCGGCCGTGACGCTGGCCGATGAGATCGCCGAACCGGGGCCGGGCCAGGTGCGCGCATTGATCACCACGGCCGGCAACCCGGTGCTGTCGGTGCCCAACTCCGACCGGCTCGACCGCGCCCTGGCCGGGCTCGAGTTCATGGTGTCGGTCGACCCGTACGTGAACGAGACCACCCGCCACGCCGACGTGATCCTGCCGCCCCCACCGCCCAGCCAGAAGTCCCACTACGACGCCGCGTTCTACACCCTTTCCGTGCGCAACATCGCGAAGTACTCGCCGCGCCCGGTGCCGCTGGCGCCCGGCCTGCTCGACGAGTGCGACATCGTCGTGCGGCTCATCGCCATCCTGTCGGGTCAAGGGTCCACCGTGGATGTCGGCGGTGTCGAGGTGGCCGAACGGCTGCTCGACGACCGCCTGCGGCGTGGGCCGTACGAGCTGAGCCTGGAGCAGTTGCGCGCCCGCCCCCACGGCATCGACCTCGGCCCGCTGACGCCACGGCTGCCGGAGATCCTGCGCACCCCGAGCGGCCGGGTCGAGCTGTGCCCGGCCCCGATCGCCGCCGAGGTGAACCGCCTCGCGGCCTCCGGTCCGGTCGGGCCCGACGAGTCGTTGGTGCTCATCGGGCGCCGGCACCTGCGTACCAACAACTCGTGGATGCACAACGTGCCCAGCCTGATGCGGGGCCGCGACCTGTGCACGATGCTGATCAATCCCGCCGATGCCGCTCGCCTGGGCCTCGCGCCCGGCGCGGCGGCCCGGGTCACGTCGCGGGTCGGGCAGGTCGACGTGACCGTGGAGATCACCGACGACATCGCCGCGGGCGCGGTGAGCATCCCGCACGGGTTCGGTCACGACCGGCCGGGGGTGGAGTTGACCGTGGCCGGGCGCCAGCCCGGGGTCAACAGCAACCGGCTCACCGACGACCAGGCCGTCGATCCGCTCTCCGGCACGGCCGTGCTCAACGCCGTCCCCGTCACCGTGGCGCCGGTCCCGGTGTCCGGCAACGGCGCCGCCGTACGGACCGAGGCCGTGGGGGCAGGCGCCTAGGTGGACCAGGATCTGCTCGACTGGCTGCTCGAGGGCGATCCCGCGGTCCGGTGGCGGGTGCTGCGGGACCTGACCGGCGCCGCCGACCGGACGGTGAAGCGGGAGCGTGCGCGGGTCGCCACCGACGGCTGGGGCGCGCGGCTGTTGGCCGCCCAGGACCCCGACGGTGGTTGGGGCGGCGGCGTGTACTCGCCGAAGTGGACGTCCACCACGTACACGCTGCTGCGCCTGATGTGGTTGGGCCTGCCGGCCCGCCATCCCGCCGCGCTGCGCGGCTGCGAGCGGCTGTGGGAATGGCAGGCGCGGTGGCGGGTGCCGGAGACCTGCGTCGTCGCCATCCTCATCCGTCTCACGAGCATGCACGGGTACGCCGCGTCACGCCTGGACACCATGGTCGAGTACCTGCTGGACCAGCAGTTGGCCGACGGCGGCTGGAACTGCGCCACGCGGCACGACAAGGGCAAGCACAGCTCGTTCCACACCAGCATCCAGGCCCTGGAGGGACTCGAGGCGTACGCCGGGGCCGGCGGCCGCCTCGACTCGGCCGAGGCGCGGCGCCGCGGCCGCGAGTTCTTTCTCGACCACCGCCTCTACCAGTCGCACCGCACCGGGGAGGTCGCGATCCGGGGTAGTACGCGGTTTCCGGCGTTTCCCGAGTGGCACTTCGACGTCCTGCGGGGGCTCGAGCACTTCGCCGACGCCGGCCAGCGCGACGGTGGGTTGGGCGACGCCATCGATGTCGTCCGCAGGGCCCGTCGCCGGGACGGCCGCTGGCCCACGTACACCGCCTATGCCGGCAAGCAGTGGTTCCCGATCGAGCCGCCCGGGCCCAGCCGGTGGAACACGGCCCGCGTCCTCCGGGTGCTGGGCTGGTGGGCCGGGTGAGGGTTCACCAAGCCGACACCCACGGGAGATCGGAGGTTGGCACACTATCTGTGTGTACGACTACGACGTCCTCGTCCTCGGCTCGGGCCCCGGCGGGCAGAAGGCGGCCATAGCCGCGGCCAAGCTGGCCCGACGCGTCGCCGTGGTCGAGCGCCGCCACATGGTCGGCGGCGTGTGCATCAACACCGGAACCATCCCCTCCAAGACGCTGCGCGAGGCGGTCGTGTACCTGACCGGGCTCAACCAGCGGGAGATGTACGGGCAGAGCTACCGGCTCAAGGACGACATCACGGTGGCCGACCTGGCGGCGCGCACCCAGCATGTCATCGGCCGCGAGGTCGACGTCATTCGCAACCAACTGTCGCGCAACCGCGTCAGGATGCTCGCCGGTACCGCCCGTTTCGCTGATCCCCACACGCTGCACGTGACCGACGACGTCGGCCGGGACACACCCGTCACCGCCGAGAAGATCATCATCGCGGTGGGCACCCGGCCGGCCCGACCCGCGTCGGTGAGCTTCGACGACCGCACCGTCGTCGACTCGGACGGCATCATCAACCTGGACCGGGTCCCCCAGTCCATGGTGGTGGTCGGCGCCGGGGTCATCGGGATCGAGTACGCCTCGATGTTCGCCGCGCTCGGAACGAAGGTCACCGTGGTCGAGCGCCGGGACCGGATGCTCGACTTCTGCGACGTCGAGGTGGTCGAGGCGCTCAAGTACCACCTGCGCGACCTGGCCGTGACGTTCCGGTTCGCCGAGGAGGTGGCGTCGGTGGAGCGCCACTCGCGGGGCGCGGTCACCATCCTGGACAGCGGGAAGAAGGTCGCGGCCGACACGGTCATGTACTCGGCCGGCCGCCACGGCACCGCCGACGAGCTGAACCTCGAACTTGCCGGCCTGGCCGCCGACGACCGCGGTCGTATCAAGGTGGACGAGCACTTCCGGACGACCGTCGGCCACATCTACGCGGTCGGCGACGTCATCGGCTTCCCGGCGCTCGCCTCGACGTCGATGGAGCAGGGCCGGCTGGCCGCCCACCACGCCTGCGGCGAACCGGTGCGGGCCATGCACGAGCTGCAACCGATCGGCATCTACACCATCCCCGAGATCAGCTTCATCGGCCGCACCGAGGACCAGCTCACCCAGGACCGCACTCCGTTCGAGGTGGGCGTGTCCCGCTATCGCGAGCTGGCCCGCGGGCAGATCATCGGCGACTCGTACGGCATGCTGAAGCTGCTGGTGTCGCCGGACACGCGCCAGCTGCTCGGCGTGCACGTCTTCGGCACCGGCGCCACCGAACTCATCCACATCGGACAAGCCGTCATGGGCTGCAACGGCACCGTGGACTACCTCGTCGACACGGTATTCAACTACCCGACGCTGGCCGAGTCCTACAAGGTGGCCGCCCTCGACGCCATGAACAAGATGCGGCAATTCGCCCACCTGGATGACTGACGCATGACCACACCAGCGCAGCAGCCGGGGGAGAACAGCGCGCGACCGATCCGTGCCGGCCGCGTGTTCATCGGGATCGGCGCTACCCTCGCCGCCTATGTCGTGATCGGCTGCGGCCTGCCGGCGCTGATCAGCCAGTTCGGGCCCTCCGTGGGGCCTGGGCTCGGCCTCGGCGCGCCGGTGTTCATCTTCCTCGCCGCCCTCATCTTCGGCATCCTCCAGGTCGTGCGCGGCGACCGCGGCATCGGCGTCGGCGTGCTCATCGCGGGTGCGCTGTTCCCCATCATCCTGGGCGGCGTCTGCGTCGCGCTGATCGCGACATTGTCCGGGGGCGCGATCTAGCGCGGACCATGGTGTCGGGTAGCCGACCGCGGCTCTCACGGTGGCTTCACACGTCGCTTGGCAACGTGTGCCCCACAAGTGAGTGAACAAGCGGGGTGGGCTGTATGGCGGACGCGCACGGCTTTGACGAGTTCTACCGAACCACCCGGGGCCGGCTGGTGGCCTTCCTGTGGGGCATGACCGGCGACCGGGCCGAGGCGCAGGACGCCGCCCAGGAGGCGTACGCCCGGGCCTGGCAGCGCTGGGGCGTCGTCAGCGGGTACGCCGACCCGGAGGCGTGGGTCCGCGTCGTGGCCTGGCGCGTGGCGGCGAGCCGCTGGCGCAAGGCCCGCAACCGGACGCTCGCCCAACGACGGCACGGACCGGCCACAACGGTGCCCGCGCCGGGCGAGGACACCGTGGTCCTCACCTCGGCACTGCGCCGGCTGCCCATGCAGCAGCGCGTCGCGCTTGTGCTGCACCACATCGGAGATCTGCCGGTGGAGGAGGTCGCGCGCCAGACCAGCGCGCCGGTCGGCACGGTCAAGGCCCGCCTGTCGCGCGGTCGGACGGCGCTGTCGGCCCTGTTGCGCGACCGGGAGGAGAGCCACCCGGCCTGAGCCGGACCGGGCCACCGCGCCCGGTCCCGTTACGATCACGGTCGTGGAACTGGGTATCGTGAAGCGTTCGGGCACGCGGCACCTGCCCGAGGTGGCCCGCCGGGTCGAGGACGCCGGCTTCGAGTCTCTGATGGTCACCGAGCACACCCACGTACCGGTCGGGAGCATGTCCAATGACGAGGCTCGTCGGCGGGCCGGTCTGCTCGACCCGTTCGTCGCGCTGGGTGCGGCGGCCGCCGTCACCAGCCGCCTCCGGCTCGGCACGGCGGTGTGCGTGGTCACCCACCGCGAGCCGCTGGTGCTGGCCAAGGCCGTGGCCACACTGGACCTGCTGTCGGGCGGACGGTTCATCTTCGGCGTCGGCACCAGCTCGGTGCCGGCGGAGAACCGGAGCTTCGGTGTCACCGGCGGCCGGCGGTTGAGCCTGCTCCGGGAACGGATCGCGGCACTCAAGATGTTGTGGTCCGGCGACGCCGCCGAGTTCCACGGCGAGTTGGTGGACTTCGGACCGACCATGTCGGGACCATCGCTGGTCCAACGGCCGCATCCGCCGATCCTGGTCGGCGGCGGGCCGGCCCGGCTCGACGACGTGCTCGCCTGGGCCGACGGCTGGCTGCCACACCCACCCGACGGCTTCGACCTCGCCGCGACCATCGCGCGGTTACGGCAGGACGCGCGGTCCGCCGGGCGGCCCCGTCCGATGGTCGTCGTCTTCAACGCCCCGCGTGACCCCACCGTCCTGGCCGGGTACGCGTCGGCCGGGGTCGACACCGGCCTGCTGGACCTGGTGGCCGACGAGCCCGCAGACGTGGCGGCCGAACTCGCCGTACTGCGCCGGTTGGCGCCCACCTGAACGTGGCCATGTGTGAGCGCGCCGTGGCGGTGGTGCACCATGGGTGGGTGTCGATCGGTCCGGATTCCGACGAGGTGGTCACGGTGTGGGCCGCCGCTCTCGATCAGGCGCGCCCGGAATGGGTCCGATACCTCGATTCCGGCGAGCGCCAGCGGTTGGACCGGTTCCGTCGGCCGGCCGATCGGAACCGTTTCCTGCTCGGCAGTTGCCTGGTGCGGGCGCTGGTCGCCGCCCGGCAGGCCGTGGCGCCCGGACGCGTCGGGCTCGACCGCACCTGCCCGGACTGTCAGGAGCCGCACGGCAAGGTGCGTGTCGTGGGCGATGACCTGTCGGTGTCGGTGAGCCACTCGGGCGACTGGGTCCTGGTCGCCGCGACCGTCGAGGGAGAGGTCGGCGTGGACGTGGAGTCGGTCGATCCGGCCCTCGAGACCGGGCCGCTGGCCCGGCTGACGCTGCATCCCGTCGAGCGGGAGGCACTGCGCGACGTCGACCCTTCCCGCCGGGCGGCGGCGTTCGCCCGCTACTGGACGCGCAAGGAGGCGGTACTCAAATCGACCGGCGACGGGCTGCGTTCGGACCCGGCCCAGGTACGGGTCTCCGGCCCCGACGAGCCGGCCGAGCTGATCGCGTGGCCGGCGCGGCCGGAACTCGTCGGGCGGCTGTGGTTAGCCGACCTCGGCCTGGACGACGGCTACGCCGCCAGCCTCGCCTTCGTACCGGCCCCGGAGGCACCGCACGGGTCGCGGCAACCGGCCGTGCGCGTACGAGAGGCGACGGCGATGCTCGCCGCGCTCGGATAGCTGGCGACCCGGTCGGGCTACGGCGATAATGCCAGCAAACCGGTCCATATCGCGGCGCCGCGTCCGGGCTACTTGCTGACCACCGACGACGCGGCGCCGGCCTCGGTGGGTTGGGCGACCACCTCGTCCTCTACCTCGCCGCCTCGGTGCTGGTGGGCCGCCGGCCGGCGGCGCAGTTCGGCGTCGATCTCTCGACAGACGTCCTCAAGCATGCGATCAGGCTGGCGCGCGGCGTCGATGACCGCGACCGAGTTACTGTCGCCGTCGGTTGGTGACGATGACGGCGATCACGACGGCCGCGGCGAGCATGAGGATGCCGAGGCAGATCACGGCGAGTAGTACCGTTCGCATCACGGGCCCATGGTAGGGGTGGAGGCATGGAGACGCTCGATGAGGTCTGGCGGCGGTTCGCCGAGAATGAGTGCGGCACGTACTCGCCCCTCTATGCGAGCATCTGTCGCTCGGTGGCGGATGACCCTGAGCTGCTTGAACTGGTCGTCGCCGCTCCGCCCAGCGGCCGGCAACCCAACGTACTGCTGGCGGCGGTCCACGATGTGGTCCTCAGTGGACTGGCGCCGGCCCTCGGTGAGGTCTACAGCGGCCGGGCCGAACCCGGACGGGCGCCGGCGCTGTTCCGGGAGGTGTGCCTGACGCAGCGGGACCGCATCGTCCGGCTGCTCGAGACCCGGCACACCCAGACCAACGAACCGGGGCGGGCCGCCCTGCTGGCCATCGGGCTAGGGGTGATCGCCGACATGATGGGCGAGCCGATCGGACTGCTGGACGCCGGGTGCAGCGCCGGGCTCAATCTGTTGATCGACCGCTACCGCTTCGAGTACGGGGAAGGGCGCGGCCTGGGGCCGGTCGACTCGCCCGTGACGATCGCCTGCGAGCTGCGCGGGGCGGCACCGGTCCCGGCGCGGCTGCCGACCATCGCTGGGCGTCTGGGCCTGGACCGGGCGCCGGTCGCTCTCGGCGCCGAGGGCGACGCCCGCTGGTTGCTGGCCTGTGTCTGGCCCGACACCGGGCGGCTGGCTCGGACGGCGGCGGCCGTGGATCTGGCCCGCCGGCATCCGCCGAGGCTCCTGGCCGGCGACATGGTCACCGACCTCGACGCGGCCCTCGACAGGTTCGACCGTGACATGCCGCTGGTTGTCGTGACCACCTCGGCCTGCGGGTACCTGACCGTGGATCAACGTCGGGCCTTTCTGGCCACTGTGGAGCGACGGGCCCGGGGTCGGCCGCTGGCCTGGCTGAGCACGGACGCGCCCGGCGTTGTCGAGGCCGTGCCGGTTCCGCCGGGCATCCAACGAGCCGGCCCGTCGGGCGCCGTGATGGGGCTCGTCACGTTCGAATCGGGTACGGTGGTGGGCCGCGCGCTGGGGCTCTGCCATGCGCACGGGGCCTGGTTGGAATGGGCCACCTCGGGCTAGGCGCGGCGCGGGACGGGGATGACGCTCACGTGGAGTCGCGGACGACCAGCTCGGTCGGCAGGATGACCGGCGGGCCGTTCGCGCGGCCGGCCGGTTGGCGCAGCATGAGCAGTACCATCTCCCGACCGATGTCGAAGACCGGTTGGCGCACCGTGGTCAGTGGCGGTTCCGTGTAGCGGGCCAACTCGACGTCGTCGAAGCCGACGACGGCGACGTCGTCGGGCACCCGCCGGCCGGCGTGCCGCAAGGCCCGCAGCGCGCCGTCGGCCATGAGGTCGGACGCGACGAAAACGGCGTCCAGGCGCGGGTCGCCGTTGAGGAGCTGGCCCCATGGCGGCCGCGCCCGACTCGCGGGTGAAGTCGCCGACGGCCACAATGGAGCGGCTCGCCGATCCGCGCAGCGCTCGGCGGTATCCGGTGAGCCGGTCGATGCCGCCCACCATGTCCTGAGGGCCGGCGATCGAGGCGATGCGCGTCCGGCCCGTCGCGACCAGGTGGCGGGTCGCGGTCTCGGCGCCGCCGACGTTGTCGACCCCGACGTAGGGCAGCGCGGCGTGGCGCACGAGGGGCCGCTCGTTGCACACGACCGGTACCCCCATCCGGGCCAGCGTCGCCGGCAGCGGGTCCGCGCCGTGCATGGACGCGAACATGACGCCGTCCACGTGGCCGGCCACGGCGAAGACCCGGCGGTGGCTCCAGGCCGAGTTGGCCAGCATGAGTACGAGCTGTTTGTCGGCGGCCTCCAGCTCGTGACTCACCCCGCGGATGATGAGGGAGAAGAACGGGTCGTCGGAGAAGACGCGGTTGGTCGGCTCCGGGACCACGAGCGCGTAGGAGTCGGTCCGCTGCGTCACGAGGCTGCGGGCGGCCGGATTGGGTACGTAGCCGAGCGCGTCGACGGCCCGCATGACGGTCTCGCGCAGGTGGGCCGCGACGGACGGCGATCCGTTGATCACTCGGGAGACGGTGGCGCGGGACACGCCCGCCCGCGCCGCGACCATCTCCAGCGTCGGCCGCGGTGGGTGCATGTAGCCTCCTCCGACCGGGGAACGCTCGCCCGCGTGTCGAGGGGCCCGCCGCGGCCGGCGGGCCCCTCGTTCGATGCCGGTCAGCTGGTCGAGAACGTGAAGTGGTTGACGTTCACGAAGTCGGCCGGCTGGCCGCTGGTGAAGGTGAGATAGACGTTGTGGGTCCCGGTGATGCCACTGGCGTTGCCCGGAACCGTCCGCCAGGTCTGCCAGCCGCCCGTGTTGGCGATAGCGAACTCGGCGACGACGGCGGCGGTCGGGCTGCCCAGGCGCACCTGCACGAGCCCGGAGACCCCGCCGGCCGCACCGGAGGCCACGCGGGCCCGGAACGTGCGGGCCGGTGTGGTGCCGAACGCGATGTTGGGGTACATCGCCCAGTCGCCGTTGGCGAGGTACGCGATGTTCTGCCCGCCGCCGGTGTCGGTGCACGTCTCGACGCGCACGCCGTTCTGCTGGCCGTACGCCTCGGCCTGGATCGTGGAGTACGCGCTCTGGCCGCCGGTCGGCGGCGACGTCGAGGTGGGCGGGTTGGAGGTTGAGGTGGACGTGGGCGCGGCGCCGCTCTGCCACACGGCGACGTAGTCGACCCGCATCGGCACGCCCGAGGTGGTGCCGGCGACCGGGGTCGTCTGGCCGGAGACGCCGTTGGGGAAGCCGCCGCCCATCGCGACGTTGAGCAGGATGAAGTAGCCGGCGTGGCTGGTCATGTTCGACCACGTGGTGGCGTCGAACTGGCTCTGGTTGATGGTGTGGAACTGCTGGCCGTCCACGTACCACCGGAACTGCTGGGCCGCGGTGTTGGTCGCGTCCCACTCGAAGCGGTACGTGTGGAAGGCCGACTGGCAGGTCGACCCCGGGCAGGCCCGGCTGGTGCCGATGCCGTTGGTCTCGTTGCAGGGGCCACCCGGATTAACTCCACAGTGGAGCACACCCCACACGCTGTTGATGCCGTTGACGTTCTCCATGATGTCGAACTCGCCGATGCTGGGCCAGTTCTGGAAGTTGCCCCGGTACGGCGAGCCCAGCGCCCAGAACGCCGGCCAGTACCCCAGCGCGGCGGTGCCGGTCACGTTGGGCATCTGGATGCGACCCTCGATGCGCAGGACGCGCCCGGCCGCGGGCTTGAAGTTCGTCCGGACCGTCTCGATCCGCGCGGATGTCCAGGAGCCGTTGCCGGCCCGGATGGGCGTGATGACCAGGTTCCCGCTGCCGTCGACCCGGAGGTTGGATGTGCTGTTGGTGTACGTCTGGATTTCGCCGGTGCCCCAGTTGGCCGGACCGCCCGGGTACGACGTGCCGGTATCGATGATCCAGTTGGCCGACGAGGGGAGCGTGTTGGCGGCGCCGTTGAAGTCGTCACTCCACACCAGACTCCAGCCACTCGGCGTGGGCGGGACCGCGGCGCCCGCCTGGAGCGCGGTCGTGACGAAGGCGGCGAGCGTGGTGACCGCGGCCGCGATGACCAGCAGCCGACGTCGTGCCCGACGCGGGTAAATGGTTGGGGGCGTCATGGGATGGCCTCTCTGCGGGCGGCCGAGCGGGGGAGCCCGGCGGGGACGCGGGGACGTTGGGCTATCCGTGAGAGCGCTCTCTCGACCTTTGTACGCCGTTACCTCGGTCGATGTCAATGGATCGCTGCGCCGTCGGCCGTACCCGGCGCCCGCGATCAGCCCTGGGCGCGCCGGCGTCCCCTCTGGTGGCTCATCCGGTCGCGAGAAGAGCGAGACCCTCGAACTCCCGGGTAAACGCGATGACCCGACGACCATCCCGAGGATCGAGGCCAGCCTCGCGAGCCAACTGGGTTCGTCGGCCGCCGCGCGAGCGTCGGGTGCGGTCGGACGTGGTGGGCCCGCGAGCTTTAACAGCAAGGTCAGCTGGGCGAGGCCGGCCACCGCGGCCACGGCGAGTGTCGCGGATCGTTGGCCCGTGTCCACATGGACCCGGTACATCCGGTACGCGATGGCCCCCGTGATCACAATGCCCGCCGTGACGACGGTCGAGCCCGGACGGCTGTCGCCGACGACCGCGAGTCCGGAGCCCACGGCCAGGCAGGCGAGCGCCGGCACGGCGATGCCCATGGCCGCCACCGGCGGCGGGCATCGTCAGAATTGGAGATCGGTCAACGGTGCTGGTTCGGCGGAGCAGAGCGCCAGCTCGGGCTACCGTGTCACCATGACCGACGCCTGGCTATCCGAGACCCGCTCGTCGTACGACACCGACGCCTCCGGATACGCCGAGAAGGTACGTGGACTGCTCGATGAGAGCCCTTACCTCCGGTCGAGCCTGGCGTTGTTCGCCGAGTTGGTGCACGGCGCCGGAGGCGGGCAGGTCGCCGATATTGGATGCGGGCCGGGGTACGTCACCGGCCACCTCCACGACGCCGGAGTGGACGTGTTCGGCATCGATCTCTCCCCCGAGATGGTCGCCATCGCGCGGCAGGACTATCCAGACCTACGCTTCGAGGTTGGGACGATGACCGACCTCGACCTGGCGGACGACTCGCTCGCCGGGATCATCGCGTTCTGGTCCGTGATCCACGTGCCCGACCATGCCATGCCCGGCGTGTTCGAGCAGTTCCGTCGAGTGTTGCGACCACAGGGTCCGTTACTAGTGGGCTTTCACGTCGGCGACGAGATCCGACACACGTCCGAGGGCTACACGGGTCGTCCAATCAACGTTGATACTCACCATCGTCGGCCCAGCAAGGTCGCGGGTTGGCTTCGTGACGCTGGGTTTGCGATTGAGGCCGAACTGGTCATCGGGCCGGACAAGGATGTCCCTGGAGCCGTCATCTTTGCGCGCCGCGACGCCTGATCGCGCCCTGAAGACACCAGCCATTCTGGCCGGGCGCCCGCAAGCGGCCAGCTCCGCGAGCGCCCGCCCGGTGTAGTCATTCGGATCTGACGTCAACCCAGCGCCTCCGACGTACGAGACGGTGTTTGCTGAGACTCTCCAGTCAGAGGGAGTGATCACCTCGCGCTATGGCCGCGAATAGCTCAGGATTTACCGCGCGCACGAGCGGGTCGGCATGTCGATGCACGAGGCGCCAGCCTGTTCCCTCGCGACGGAACACGAGGGTGATGCGAAACGACCAGTCCTGTAACGGTAGGTCGGCGAATGCTCCGCTCTGCCGCTCGACGGCGACCAGCACGGCCAGATCGCCGGACGTGTACGTCTTGACGACGTCGAGCTCGAACTGTCCACCTCGGAAGGTCTGCGCGGTCCACTCAACGGCGTCATCCGAACCGTCGAAGCCGGAGCGTGCATCACCGCCGTTGGGCGGGAAAAGTGTGTAGTCCTCCGAATGTCCGGCGATGGCGGCGTAGCCGCGCAGATCTCCGTTGATGTACAGCTGGGTCGCTTCCGACCAGCGCGCGATCAACACGGCGATGTCCTGCTCGGTAATGTCGGTCGATGTCATATGCGTCCTCCATCAAATGCCGCATGGGGGTCATTCGGGCGAGCCGCCAGCCGGGGCCGGGATCGGCTGTCGATGGGCGAATCGGAGTCCCAGCGCTTCAAGGAACTCGCTGACGCCTTCGCTGAAGGGGCCGGGCCGGATGCCGATCGCGGTCGCTACACGTGCCGGGTCAGGCGTAAGTCCCGCCTCAGCCGCCCAAGCGACGGCCTCAGCCGTGACCTCCTCTATCGGGCCTGCGTCGGGGGCGTCGTATTCACGGCCGCCCTCGGGATTGAGTACGGCAAACCACGGTGGCGCCGATGGACTAGCGGCTGAAACATAGGCCCACTGATTTTCGATCGTGAAGATGGTCAGTGCGGGTGCGTGTGTGTCCGCGACGAGGTCCGCGACCCGGATGCCCTCCTCCGCGAAGCACTGTAGCTTCTGCCAGTTCCCGTCCCGCCAGGCGGCGAGGACGTCGCTCACGATGTTGCCGCCATCGACTGCATGTCGTACTGACCGTCGAACCGATGGCAACTCGAAGATGGGGCGTGGCGAGTGAGCCACGAGGAAGTACCCGTTGAACGACATTCGAGGACGGTACCTTGTGACCACGCGCTTGTGCGCGCTCGGGTTCGTTCGACCATCCCCGCGCCGCCAGTCACGTCCGACGATCAGGTACCGGGATCGACGCCAGCCAACGCTGCCATCCTGCCTCTACCCACTCAACTGCCCGCATGTACGAGGTGCTTGGCCGTCGTCGGCGGGCGCCGTCGGCCGCTTGGCTGCGACGCTCGCCGGACAAGGTCTGGACTGGGTCCTACTTCGACTGAACACGAGGACGTAGGGCGCACGGCCGGCGAGCTCATCTGACGGCCGGGTCGTCGCGAGAGCGATGCCAATCTGCCGCTCTGCGTACGTCGAGTACGGCCGCACAAACATCACCAACGCGGTCCGGGTGCAGGGCAGTGTGGTGATCTGCCTGCTCATGCTCGACGAGGCGGCCGGGTTGCAGAGCCGGGTCGGATGGCGTTGGCGTTTTACGCGTTATACGCTGTCCGGGTGGACCGTGAGTATGCCTGGACGGACGCCGGCAAGGCCAGCGCCGCCAACCATGGGGTCACCGAGCGCGAGACGATTGAGGCCCTGTACTCGTCACAGCGGATCGAGAACGAGATCGGCACTCTCCTGTTGGCCGTGGCCGGGCTTGCCGAAAGCACACGCGTGATCGTCGTGCTCTGCGAGCGTGTCGCCAAGGTCAACAGCTTCGCGATCCTGGCCGTGCGGCCCGCGACACCCGAGGAGCTCAAGCAGTGGATGGAGGGCACCCGATGACAGACCTTCGGTCGATGAGCCGCGACGAACTGGTGGCGTACTTCAACGCTGGTGGTGACATCTCCGACCTACTTCGAGACGCGGTCGCCGGTCCCGATCTTGGTCCAGCCCCAGCCTCGGAAACGATCCCCATGATTGTGACCGGCGTCCGTCTACCCTCGGACGTGGTGCGCCAGCTTGACGAACTCGCCGGAAACGACAAGAGCGGACGCTCGGGTCTGATCCGCCAAGCTATCGACGAGTTCCTCGAGAGACACGCAGGCGAAGCCGCATAGTTCACACGAGCTCGACGCCACCACTTTGAAGATCGAGTGAGCTCATTTTGCCGCGGGTCGCTCAGCGCCGTCCCGCTTCGCGGGGCACTTCGTTCCTGGGTGAGACTGCTCTTGCTCTTGGTGGGCGGCGTGCTCGGTAGCGGCTGGCGGTCAGCACTCTTGTCATCTGGCCGATCAGGTCTCGCGGCAGACCGTGCGCCCGCCAGTCGTGAGGGGACTGGGGACGTCCCGGCGCAAGCGGTGAGCACTTGGGCCATTGGATCGCTGTGGTCTCCTCGAGGCTGCCATGGATGCGCGGGCTGTCCACAGGGGAGGATGCGTGCTGTTCGTTGGGATGACTGGGTCGAGGATCACCATGACGGTGAGCTGGTCGACGGGTGGGTGACGGGACCGGGTTCGCCGCGGGTGACGGCGGCAGGCAAATCGACCGGCCGGACGCGCGAAGCCGGACGGGGCTTGGGTGCTCATGACTGTATAGATGTGTGACATTCTCGATTCGTAGGGCGCTGGAGATGGTGAACGTACGGGGCGTTGCCGGCTCCGTCATCCCGGGGGAGGATTCCGAAGCCTTATGATCACCTATATCCGCACCGGCGCGGTCGGTGTGGCCATGCTTGCTTTCGCCGCCGCGCTCGCTGCCGTCCCCGGTAGCGCCTCCGCCGAGCCCACGCGCGCCGACATCGTGGTCGGCCTGACCGCTGACCCGATGGAGATCGGCCCGGCCGGCGGACCGGTGGCACTGGCCGTCTCGGTACGCAACGCGGGGGGCGCCGACGCGGTCGACACCACACTGAAGCTCCAGCTGCCGGCCGGCGCCGCGCTGAGTTTCGACTCCCTCGACGGCTGGACCTGTGATGCCGCCGCGCTCAAGTGCAAGGGCGGCACGCTCGCGGCCGGCGTCGGCACCACCCTCCAGCTGCGGGTGACCCTCGCCGCCGGCGCACACGACGACATCGCGACGATCTCCGCCACGGCCCAGACGCGCAGCCCGGAGTCGTCAACCGCCAACAACACCGGCCGGGTGACCGTCCGCTACGTCGCCCGGCCCGACCTTACGTTCTCCTACGACCCCCAGTTGGTCGAGATCTCATATCTCGGCGGTATGGGCGCCCGCGGCTACGTGCACGCCCGGGCGACCAACATCGGCACTGTGGCGGCGCCCGACGTGCGTTTCGAGTTCCGGCCGCCGCCGGGCGCCTGGATGGACATGGGCAGCTTCTTCCCCGACCGCAACGAGTGCGACCTGTCCGGTCCGATCTGGGTCTGCATCGGCGGTCCGGTCGCACCCGGCGAGTTCGCCTACCTCAACCTGGCACTCCGCTTCCCGGCGGGCACTCCGGGCGACATGTTCACCATGCCCGGGTCGGCGTCCACCACCGCCACCGAGCGGTCGCTGGCCAATAACACCGGCGAGGTCGTCTTCCGGTACGTCGTGCCGCCGCCGGCGGACATCACGGTCAACTCGGTGTCCGTCGTGCCCGCGTACCAGGTGAAGGCCAACGAGCCGTTCGACGTCTACGTCGAGCTGGACAACATCGGCGGCCAGCCGGCCGAGGACGTGAAAGTGCGGGTGCCGTTGGCCCCGACCGTCGAGCCGGTCTCCCTCGACCCCGAGTTCCCGGGCTGGACCTGTGCGGTCGTGGACCAGGCCATCGAGTGCGCCCGCGCGGAGCCGTACGACATCAGCCAGCCCTACAACCGGCTTCGGCTGCGGATGCGGGCCGGGCCGGGCACCACGGACGGGCCGCTGATGTTCACCGCCACCGCGTCGACCTCGAGCCCAGAGATCACGGTCGACAACAACGCCGGCGAGGGCTCCACGATCTACGTCGCCGAGGGCCTTCTCTCCGGGCGGGCCTGGCACGACCTCGACCGCGACGGCCGGCGCGAGGCGGGCGAGCCGTACGCGTACGCGGAGATCGGCAAGATCGAGCTGGTGCTGGATGGCACCGAGCCGAACAGCTGGGACACCCCGCGTGCGTACCCCAACGACCGCGACGGCACCTACCTCGCCCGGCTCAAACCGGGCCGGTACGTTGTCTACGTCTACCTGCGCACGGCGTCCACCGTCGACTTCACGACCCCCGATGTCGGCGACGACGCCACGGACTCCGACATCGTGACCAGCATCCGGGAGTACTGGGCCCCCAGGGGCCTTAGTGCGGTCGTGGAAGTGCGCGACGGCAGCGAAAGCGTGGTGGACTTCGGCCTGGTCCCGATCGAGTAGGGATGGACATTGCCACTCATCCGAGCCCGTTGTGCCGGAGGACCCGCATGAGCATGGCACCGCTGGACCCGGACGAGGTGCGGGCCTGCCTGGCCGGCAACGGCACGATGCTGCCCGGCCCGGCCTACACCGACTCCTCCGTGCTGGCCTGGGAGCAAAAGGTCATCTTCGCCGGCGGGTGGACCTGTGTGGGGCGAGCCGCGGACCTGGCGGAGCCGGGCACCCGCCGGGCCGTACGCACCGGCGACGACGCGGTGCTGCTCGTGCGGGGCGACGACGGCGTCCTGCGGGGCTTCTACAACGTGTGCCGGCACCGCGGCCACGAGCTGATGCCGTGTGGGGAGACCGGCCGCGGTCGCTTCGTCGCCTGCCCGTACCACAGCTGGGTGTACGCGTTGGACGGCGCCCTGCACAAGGTGCCGTCGGCGCACCGGGCCGGCGTGGACGTTGCCGAGATTGGCCTGGTACCGGTGGCGGTGACCGAGTGGCACGGCTTCGTCTTCGTCAACGCCGACGGGCGGGCCGCGCCGTTCGAGGAGTACGCGCGTGGTCTGGACGAACTGGTCGCCCCGTACCGGTGCGCGAACCTCGTGGTGGCGGCCGGCCACGAGTACGAGCTGGCGGCCAACTGGAAGCTGGCCATCGAGAACTACCACGAGTGCTACCACTGCTCGACCATCCATCCGGAGCTGTGCCGCGTCTCGCCGCCCGAGAGCGGGGTCAACTACATCCCGGACGGCCTGTGGATCGGTGGCGTCATGGACCTCGTCGACGACGCCCAGACCATGTCGCTGGACGGGCGCAGCGGCGCCGCCCCGCTGCCCGGCCTGACCGGAGCGCGGCTGCGCCAGGTCGCCTACCTGCAGGTGGTGCCTAACCTCCTGCTGAGCCTGCACCCGGACTACGTGATGACCCACGTGCTCGAACCGCTGGCCCCGGGCCGGACCCGCGTGGTCTGCCAGTGGCTGTTCGACCCGGGCGCGGTGCGCGCCGACGGGTTCGACCCGGCCTACGCCGTGGACTTCTGGGACCTCACCAACCGCCAGGACTGGGCCGCCTGCGAGGGCGTGCAGCGCGGCGTCGCCTCGCGCGGCTACATTCCCGGTCCGCTCTCGCCGTGGCACGAGTCGGCCGTCTACCAGGCGATGGCGGTGGTCGCCCAGGCCTACCTCAGCGGCCGGCTGCCGGACAACGCCGCCGCGCTGCCTCGATAACCCTCTCGAAGAAAGGTGAAACCATGCCCGGCGACCGCACGCTCTTCCGCGTCCGGAACCTTTGATCGGCCTGCGCGCCATGACCACCGGGGTCATCGGCGCGAATATCGGCTTCGGCGTGATGGCGAACTGGGGCGGCCCGCCATATTCATGCTGCTGACCTCGGTCGTACGAACCGTCGAGCTGCTGCGGGGGCGGTAGCCGGCCTCCCTCCGGAGAAACCGGGTGCGTCCATGCCTCTTTCGTGCCAACGTGGCGAGGGTGTCCGGCATCGAGATCACCACGTTGGCGCAGCGTCCGCACCTCGCCGACCATCTCTACGACTTCTCGGCGGACGCGTGGCCCGAGTTCATGTTCCACGACAGGACCGGCAACGCGCTGATGGGCCAGGTGCCGCGACTGTTTCCCGAACAGTGCGTGGTCGCGACCGACGACGGTGAGCTGGTGGCGCACGGCCGGAGCATTCCGTTCGTCTTCCCCGACGAGGACCGCACCGAGCTGCCCGACGGCGGCTGGGACGAGGTACTCGTGTGGGGGATGAGCGACCATCGATGGGAACGCGAGCCCAGCGTGAGCAGCGCCCTGGAGATCCTCGTCCGGCCGTCGCACGCCGGTCGTGGTTTGTCCTACCAGGTACTCGCCGCGCTCCGGGACGCGGTGCGGCTTCGCGGCCACTCGACGCTGTACGCGCCGGTGCGACCGAACGGTAAGAGCGACCCCGACCTGCCGATGGCGACCTACATCACCCAGGTCCGCGACGACGGGCTGCCGGTCGACCCGTGGCTGCGCGTGCACGTCCGGTCGGGCGGCTCGATCGTCAAGGTGGCACCGGCGTCGATGGTGATGGCCGGCTCGCTCGCCGAATGGCGGAGTTGGACGGGCCTGCCCTTCGACCGGGACGGGCCGGTGC
>Ga0307415_100000066_pt1 | contig 43359 bp, 35 predicted proteins | sample DK1Cmetagenome_FD_204524 | JGI IMG/M metagenome (GOLD analysis project Ga0307415, IMG submission 204524) | Maize rhizosphere microbial communities from greenhouse at UC Davis, California, United States - DK15-C-2 | ecosystem: Host-associated > Plants > Roots > Rhizosphere > Soil | place: USA... | reverse complement strand
GTGACCGACACGACGTCGACGTCCAGGGTCCGACCGCAGGCGGCGTCGACCGGGTCAGGTCCGTAGCGGCGCACCAGGCCGAACAGTCGATAGATCATGCGCATGCGTGTCCAGGGCATCGGGTCGTCGAGCAGCCGCTCCGCGTAGACGCCCACGTTGGCGCCGTGTCGGCGCGCTCCGGCGATGAGCCGGTCCAGGTCGCGCATCGCGTAGGCGGTCTTCTCCTGGGGCAGATCATCCCGGTCGGTCCACCGCCCGCCCGGGCGTTGCCGCGGACAGACCTTGATCACCTGTCCACGGTGGAACACCTTGACCAGCATCGAGTCGGCCCGCACATCGACGTACTGTCCAATGTAGTCCTTCGGGATCGAGTACAGTGCCCTGCCGATCTCGATGTGGAAATCGCGGTGCACCTTGCACGTCTTGAACATCGGCACGTCATAGGCAGCCGGCACCGGCAGCAGCAGCCCATCCTCCTTGTCGGCGAACACCTGCGCCGGGCGGGCCTGCAACGTGCCGTGCAGGCGTTGCCCGGCCACCACATCACACCACCGCACCGCGCCAGGGTGGTCCCATGCTCGTGGCCGGCGACACCGCTCGTGGACTCGCGAACGGTCAAGATTCACCAGCCTCAGCCAAGATCGCGGCAGCGCCGACGGCAGACACCCCCTGGATGGAGCACACCAGATCGGTCAGGTCCAATTCGTCGAGAACGGCGACCATGAGCGCCTCGATAGCGGACCGGTCACACTGCGGGCCGCGACGTCCTCCGCGACGCTCGCCATGCGGCAGGTGACGCCGCCTCCGGCGCCAGGACCAAGAGCGCAGTAGATGGCCCGTAGTGTTGTTTGTGGTGACTATTGGCTCGTCGACCGTCGGACGCATCGGGGCGGGGCGGGTCCATGTGCGCGGTGGCCGACCACTCCGTACTGGCGAGCATGCATCCGTGGGCACTTCTGGCTGGAACGGGGGAGTCGTGAACCATCGGGGCTGCCCAGTCGTGTCAGCGGACATGGCAGCCTGCGCCCGCTCCGCTCAGGGGAGCGAGGCCGGTGCCGACGGTTCGACATCAGTCTGGAGTGTGATCATGTTGACACGCACTGGGCGCGCGCTGGCGACGGTGCTGGCGGCCGGCCTCGTATCGTGCTTACAAACGGCGGCGCTCGCCGCACCGGTGGGCGCCCTGAAGCAGTTCAAAGTGCCAACGGCCAACAGCCAGCCACGGGTCATCGCCAACGGTTCGGATGGCAACCGCTGGTTTACCGAGGGCACCGAGTTCACCGGTTCGCCTGCCAAGATCGCTAAGATCACACCGGCCGGCGTCATCACCGAGTTCGCCCCCGGCGTCGCCGACGGGTGCAATTTCTGCATCATCACCGACATCGCGCAGGGTCCTGGCGACATTCTCTACATCACCTCCAATGACGCAACCCTGATGCGTTTCAACGTGGCCGCCCAGAGCTTCCAGACACCGGTGCAGATGCCAACCACCAGCACGCTGGGCGGCAACATCGCCATCAGCGCCGATGACGTATGGATCACCGACTTCAACAACGACAGTCTTTGGCGCTACAACATCACGTCGGGCCAGTTCACCCAGTTCCCGGTCCCCGAACCGGCCGACGTCGCCGTGGACAGCCTGGGTAGGGTGTGGTTCACCGCGCCGCTGGACGGCGCCGTCAACCAGCTCGACCCGGCGACGGGGACGGTCACGTCTACGGGTGCGGCAGGCCTGGTCCCGCGGGCACTCGCGGTCGCCGCTGACGGGCAGGTCTGGTTCACCGCCAGATTCACTCCGCAGGGCGTGGGCCGGCTCAACCCCAACACCGACCCGCACGTGGTGACCACCATCCCACTCACCAACGTCGGACCCGAGGGGATCGCCGCGTCGCCTGATGGGTCGTTGTGGTTCACCCAGACGACCAAAGGCAACGTCGCCAGCATCAACAACGCCGGGGTGATCACAGAAGCCAAGACGGTCAAGGGCAGTGAGCCATTCGGCATCACCGTCGCCCCTAACGGCGACCCGTGGTACACGATGATGTCGGCGAACAAGATCGCCACTCTGCAGCTGCGGTAGCCAGCCCAGCAACCGCCCCGGAGCACCTGGAGCGTCAAGTCTCGCTTCGCCTGGACTCGGCCGGTGGGGTGGATCAAGAAAGAAGCTCGCCCAGTAGGGTACGAGCGCAGCCAGCCGCGTCGAGCTGTCCGCGGCAGCTCCCACGCACCCGTCGCCGCGCCGTCCCGGTTACCGCCTACCCGACCATGTCAAGGAGCAACCAAGTACCCGGCGAAAGCCAGGCACTTGGTTGAGCAGTCTCGCACGCTCGCCGCCGTACCCGATCAAGGAAACTCGGCGGATAGGGAGACGCAGAGCGAAGCGAGCCCGCAGCGCCCTCACGGCGACACAGATGAGCGCTAGTTCGCGCCGCTCCGGCGACGCCTAGTGACGCACGTGGATCAAGCCTAAACGCCGTCGTCATAACTAAAGTCTGGGACTCTGGAGACCTCCATCGCGATATTCAAGCCCAGCCGCGCGGCATCTCTCTGTATCTCGGCCAGCCTACTGTCTTGGAGCTCAAAATTCGCTCCGCTGCAATACGCTTTTGGGCCTCTGGAGCTGAACGCACCTCGCGGTGCCAGCGGGAATCGATCTCACGGATCGCGGACCAGCATGTAGCCGCCAAGATTACTAGTTCGGTCCCGCGCTCAGAAGGTCGGAATCCCGCCTCCAGTCCACCAAGTGTCGCAATAGCCAGGCCGACCACAGCGTAAATGATCGTCACGACCGCCGATTGGGAGCCCGCGACTACCGTCGCTGTGCCACTTGTCGCCGCGAGCGCGCCCAGCGCGACAATTAGGACCTTGCCAATAGCGGCCCTACGTTGATGCTGATGTGCCGCCGTCGCGATTATCTCGGCCACGTAGCCGAGCTCGCGCTTACGCTTGTCGGTGCCCGCATACAGCATACGGTCGATCGCGAAACCTTCCCGGCGGTGCTCAACGGTCAGGTCGGATACGTTGAAATCGTCATCACGGTAACGACCATCTGAAGGTAAATTGCCGGCGTCGTCTATTCGGCTCGGTAAGTCGGGAAGTGGGGGATCTGTCGGATCGGCTCCGGATCCAACAAACGGCTCGGCGTCACCTGACATGACCGAATACCCCACCGCGGACTCGTCGTATGGCAGCCTTCGATCCTGGTGTGTGCAACGTATTCACGCGCGTAGCGTAGCGCCCGGCACTCGTCCGACGGGCGAAGGCCATCCGAGCGGGTCGGGTCTCCGGGTGATGGTTGTCTGCCCGGCAACCGCTCGGACTCAAGAGTAACCCGCGTGGCGAGCTAGCTGATCATGGTGCGGGACACTACAGTCAATGCGACCAGTGGAACTCCACACGGCGCTTGTAGCTGCGGCCGTGCGCCCAGCCCACCCGTGCGTTGGGGCGGCGAGCGGTACGGCCTATACGTGATCGACCCGCGGCATGTGCGCTCGGTTCGCCGCCCTTCGGGCAGCCCCCGTGGGTGATGTCGAAGATCGCGCGGTTCGGAGTCGGCGTGATCGACATGCGGCATGAGAGCATCGTGCGTCCAGTCGGTGGGTGCGGCCCCAGTGCCGGGACGCAGGGCTCGCGTTCCCTGCGTGTTGGTCGGCTGTCACGCTGTTCGGGTGGAAGTGGCTGATATCGAAGACGCGTTTGACAGGGTTGGCTGTCGCGGTTGGCTGTGCGCGTTGGCTCTTGATGGTCCGGGTGAGATGGCGCTTCACGGCGACGCCGTTGTCGTGGCCGCGTCCGTGTTCAAGGTGGTTGTGGCCGTGGAGTTCTTCCGCCAGACAGCCGACGGCCGGTTGGATCCCAGCGAGCGGGTACGCCTGGGGTCGGTGGGCCGTACTCCGGGAGCGACCGGCTTCTCCACGTTCGCCGACGAGGTGGAGGTGTCGCTTCGAGATCTCACGCAGATGATGCTCGTCGTCAGTGACAACGCCGCAACCGACGTCATACTTGATCGAGTTGGGCTGGCGGCAGTCAATACGTGCGCAGCGTCGCTCGGATTGACTAGTACGGTCGTGGTGAGCGACCTGCGTACGGTGGTCGACTCGATCGGCCAGGACGCCGGCTTTGCCGGATGGGATGATCTACAGGCGGCCACGGGGCCGGACGCGCCCGTGGCATCGGTGCTGGCGGTGCGCCGACGTCTGCTATCGGTGCGGGCATTGACACCCGACCTCACCACCCGGACGACGGCGCGGGACATGGCCACGCTGCTACAGCAGATCTGGCGCGACGAGGCCGGCCCAGCGGACGGATGCGCCCAGATTCGGCAGCTGATGGCCAGGCAGGTGACTCAAAACCGGCTCGCAGCCGGGTTCGGAGACGGCATCTCCGTCGCCGCCAAGAGTGGCAGCCTGTTGGGTGTGGTGCGCAACGAGATCGGCGTGGTCGAGTATCCCGACGGCGCCCGATACGCCGTAGCCGTCTTCACCCGAGCATACGAGCCCTTCCGCGGCGAACATCAAATCAACGGCGTGATCGGTGCGACCTCTGCATCAGCAATCGCCCATCTGAGGGAATCAAGCAAATCCTAGCCGCGCGCCGCCATCCCGCCCAGGGGGCCTATCGATAAGGTCGCCCCTGCCAGCGGCGGCTCACCGCGCTACGCCTTCCACGACAGGTCGCGATCGCGCGATGGACGGCGCACGCGTCGCGGCAGTTGCGGACGTCTCTGGTCGGATGGTCATGCTCTAATCCCATCCATGCACGAGGTCGTTGTCGCGGCGCTGGTTCGCGAAGGTCGAGTCCTACTCGTCCACCGAAGTCCGAACCGCCGCGCCTACCCGGGCGTGTGGGATCTGCCCGGCGGACACATCGAGACAGGCGAGACAGAGCTGGCTGCGCTCACCAGGGAGATGCACGAGGAACTGGGCGTGCAGATAGCAACAGGCTCGGCGATCCATCTGTGTCGGCTGGACGCAGGCCGCGGAGGGGAATTCGTACGCCTCAGCGCCTGGCTTGTCGGCGAGTGGGAGGGGACACCGACAAACGTCGCTCCCGAAGAGCATGACGAGATCCGTTGGTTCCGGCCTGAGGAGTTGCCTCCGGTCGCCCACGAACTCTTAGGCGCGGCGATCGTGGAAGCGATGCGGGGTGCCCGCACCTGAACTTAATCGCGCTGTCATTGGCATGGTCGCATCGTTCCGTACGTTGGTTGATGACCGCGTTGGTGCGACTTGGTCCCACCGCGCGGGGTTCACTGCCTCATGGGGTGGTCGCCGCTCGCGTCACAGCAGCCGAGTTGGCATTGTCGACAGCGACAGCGACAGCGACGGCGGGTCGGGCGAGGCCACACCGGCACACTGATCGTCGTGGTTGAGGTCGTCGGTTTCAGTCCGGAGGCGCACCTGAAAGTCACTGCGCGTCCACGGTCGGGTGTGCCTGCTCTACAAGGAGGACGTGGCCATAGGCGGCGCCGTGCTGGTGCGCCTGCCACCGAGGCCACCAAGGTCACGGCTACCAGCATCCCGGCCAGCCTGCACTGCCATCGGCGAACCTGAACCCGCGATCGATGCCCGCGACGGCCCAGGGTCTGGGCGTGCCACCTCAGCGCCGGGACGGTGTGACCGGGAACGATCTCGACTTCGTGCCGGTGCGTGGCGCACTTCGGCTCCGCTCCCACCGCGTACGGCCTCAACAACGACCGCACCAAGGGCGTCCTGGACCGGTCCGCTCGCTGCCCATGGCCCGTTCCGCGGTCCTGGCCGGCCGCACCCTGGCCGACCTGCTCCGCAACACCTTCATCCTCGGACTCCAGCTCGCCGTCGGCGTCGCCCTCGGGTTCCGCTGGCAGAACGGCCTCGCCGGGATGCTGGCCGCAATGGGCCTCGCGCTGGCGTTCGGCTTCGCCTGCTCATGGCTGATGGCCTATCTGGGCCTCGCCATCCGCAACACCGAAGCCATTCAGGCCGCGATCTACATGGTGGTCTTCCCCATGACCCTGACCAGCTCCGTCTTCCTGCCCACCCAAACCATGCCGGCTGGCTGCAAGGCTTCGCCGAGCACCAACCCATCACCGTCATCGCCACGCGCTGCGTGGCCTCACCCTCGGCCAGGGCGCGCTGCCCGCCGACCGCACCGTCGCCGGCGAAGCCCTCCTCGCCCTCACCTGGACACTCGGCATCCTCGCGGTCTTCGCACCGCTCGCCGTACGCTCCTACCGGCACACCAGCGACTGACACGGACCAGCGATCCGTCCAAGTACGCCCACCCACCTCGTCATGGAGAACCTGCACGGCCGAGAACCCGAACCTTAGTCTCCGTACCACATACGTGTCGTTGCCCCCGGCGCGTCGTTGAGCCCCTCGGATGCCCATCAATGATCAGGCGGGCTAGATTATCGGATCACGTTCGGGCGTCTGCCTCTCTCGCCCACACGCCGTACGAGGAGGTTCGCGATGAACATCGAGTCCAAAAGCTTCGACCGGCCCGATGAGACCCGTCCATTCCAGGGCAAGGGACACGCCGACATCGTGATGGTCGCCGGCCGACCCGTGGGCCGGGCGACATTCGAGCCGGGGTGGCGCTGGTCGACGAACGTGAAGCCGATCGCCCAGACCGACTCGTGCCAGGTCTCGCACTTCGGTTACGTCATGTCTGGCCGGATGCTCGTCACGATGGACGACGGCACAACCCATGAGTTCGGTCCGGGCGACGTGATGGCCATCCCGCCTGGCCATGACGCCGAGACCATCGGCGATGAGGCCTGTGTGGCGCTCGACTTCGGCGAGATCTCAGACTACGCCCGTCGCGGTTAGCACCCGAACATGGTGGCTTCCGGCGTTAGCGGTACCCTCGGACGACATGATCGCGGGCACGTCACACACTGAGCCATGACGGCTATCGGCGTACTGACGCAAGCGCGGGTGTCATTCGACCAGCGCTCATGGGGCGAGGCGTACGGACATTTCGCGATGGCGGATGCGGCTACGCCGCTCGATCTTGATGATCTGGAGAAGCTCGCGCTCACCGCGTACCTGACCGGACATCATGACGAATCCACCCTCGCGTGGACGCGCGCTCACCGCGAAGCCATCCGCCACGACGACCCGCAGCGCGCTGCCCGGAACGCCTTTCTGATCGGGTCTGATCTGATGTTTCGGGGCGAGACCGCGCCGGCGATGGGATGGTTTGCACGCGGTGGACGCCTCCTTGAGTGCTGCGGCGAGTGCCCGGAACAGGCGTGGCTGCGGACCTGGAACGCGTTTGTACGGATGTGGGGCGGTGACCCGGAGGGTGCGCAACCCACGTTCGCCGAGAGCGTGGACGCCGGCCAACGTTTCGACGATGCCGACCTCCTGACGATCTCGCGGCTCGGGCAGGGCATGTGCCTGCTCTTACAGGGCCACGGCTCCGCCGGCATGGCCCTGCTGGACGAGGTCATGGTCGGCGTCACGTCCGGCGACGTTTCCCCGATTTACACCGGAATCGCGTACTGCACGATGATCGCTGGCTGTTCGGACCTCTTCGACCTGCGGCGCGCGAGGCAATGGACGGCCGCACTGACCCGCTGGTGCGACTCCCAGCCCGATCTCGTTCCCTTTCAGGGCAACTGCCTGGTCCACCGCTGCGAACTCCTGCAGATGGAAGGCGCATGGAGCGACGCTATGGAGACCGCCCGACGAGCGTGCGAGCGCCTGTCCGGCCCGGTCACGTGGGACACACTCGGGTCGGCCCACTACCAGCTCGGCGAGCTGCAACGGTTGCGCGGCGAGTTCGCCGAGGCCGAAGCGAGTTACCGCAAGGCCACTGAGGCCGGCCGGCCGCCGGAACCAGGCCTGGCCCAACTTCGGCTGGCCCAGGGACGCATCGACGTGGCGGCCGCAATCGTGCGCCGAGCGTTGAAGGAGGCCCAAGATCCGCCCGCACGGGCGCGCCTGCTCCCCACCCACGTCGAGATCATGATCGCCTCGGGCGATGCGGCGTTCGCCCGCGCCGGCGCGGACGAACTCGGCCAGATCGCGCAGTTGGTCGGCGCACCATACCTCCATGCCGTAGCCGCGTCGGTGGATGGAGCGGTGCTGCTCGCGGAGGGCGACGCGCAAGCGGCGTTGTTGAGGCTCCGCCTCGCCGGATCGGCCTGGCGGGGGCTGGATGCCCCGTACGAAACCGCGCGCATACGTGTGCTGATCGGACTCGCCTGCCGGGCCCTCGACGATCCCGAAGTCTCCTCTATGGAGTTCGACGGCGCCCGCAAGGTCTTCGAACGGCTCGGGGCCAAGCCGGACCTCGATCGACTGGATGTCCTCATGGGACGGCCGTACGGTCAAACCCCCGCAGGCCTGACCGTGCGCGAGCTGGAAGTGCTGAAGCTGGTCGCATCCGGCCGGACCAACCGCGCGATCGCCAAGGAGCTCGGCCTCTCCGAGAAGACAGTCGCCCGTCACATCCACAACTCGCTAACGAAGATCGGCGTGCCGTCCCGCGCCGCGGCCACGGCGTACGCATATGAGAACGGCCTGATCTAGACCCACTACACAGAACTGACCATCCCCCGGGGCAGCGGCCTGGACCGTTTGACCGAAGCCAGCCCGTCCCCGCCTGCCTAGCGTGCCTCTGCAACAGCGGAGCAAGAAAGGCCAGGGGAACCGACATGACGGACATGAAGCAGGACACGGCAAGGCACGACGAGCACACCGCACCCGTCGAGGCATGGGATGCCATCGCGGAACTCTACGACCTGCACGTTGCCCCGGGCGAGGCCGAACTGGCAACGGCTGGACTTCGACTGGCGCGGCTGCAGGCGGGCGACACGTTCCTCGACGTCGCCGCCGGGCCAGGCGGCTTGAGCCTTCCGGCCGCACGGCTCGGGGCACGGGTGTTGGCCACCGACTGGTCGCCGAAGATGATCGAGCGATTCACCGCCCGCGCGATCGCCGAGGGGCTCGAGGCGGAGGGTCGTGTGATGGACTGCCACGCGCTCGACCTCCCGGACGACGCCTACGACGTCACGGGGTCGCTGTTCGGCGTCATGCTGGTCGCCGACCAACCGCGGGCGCTGCGTGAGATGGTACGGGTGACGAAGCCGGGCGGACGCGTGCTCCTGATCGCCTACGGGAACCCGGCCGAGTTCGAGGCACTGCACGTCTTCATCAGCGCGGCGCAGGCGGTCGTCCCCGACTTCGAGGGCCCGCCCGACGACGAGCCGCTGCTCGAGTTCCAGGTCGCGGACCCCGACGTCCTGCTGCAGAGGCTGACCGACGCAGGTCTCCGCGACGTCACCGTGAACACGAGCCACCAGGAGCGCATCACTGTGCGCACCGGGCGGCAGCTATGGGACTGGACCATCGCCGGCAACCCGATCCCGGGCATGCTGGTCGCCGATCTCACCGACGGCCAGCGCGCAGACATCATCCGGGTGCTCGACGGGCTGATCCGCGAGCGCTCCGGAGGCGAGGGCTCCGTCGTGCTGACCGCGCCGGTGAACATCGGTGTCGGCACGAAGTAGTGCCTGTCGTTGGCTCCGGTACCGCCGACTCCCTGACTGAGGCGATTGGGGGTCAGCCATCGAGCCCTTCACGCCTCGCCGTTGAGTGTGCCATCACGGGCGCCCCACCGACGTCGGCGGCCAACCCCGCCACTCAGGAACGTCGCGGCCGCCGCGGAGCCTTGGCCATGATCCTTTGTTGGGGAACTTGTTGAGGAACCAGGCACTACTCGCGGGTACCAACCCGATTAGGGCCGGACCCGGGTGCGACAATGCCGCAGGTCACGGCCCCCTTCCGGGATCGAGCGAATCAGCCCGGATGATCCACGTCCTGATGTCGCTCGGCACGGCCGTCGTCACAGCGCTGAACACCAGGGCCAGCGTGGCAGCGACGATCCGGTCGACGGCGAACAGCGGCCGCCGCGCCAGGGCCAAGACCGCGAAGCCCGTCCCGGCCAGCCCGACGACGATCAGGAATGCGAAGCTGAAGCCGGGTTGGTCGGTCATGACGCGTACCCCTCTCGATCAAGCTGTCGCGTAACAGCCGGCGCGCGCGAAACAACCGGGACTTGACGGAGCCGGCCGGGATCTGAAGGATCTCCGCGCATTCCTGCAGGGAAATGTCCTGCAGATGAAACAGGATGAGGACCTCACGCTCCGCGGCCGGCACCATGGCAAGGCAGTCCGCCAACTCCGGTCGCTCCAGCACGACGTCAACGGCGTCGTCAACGGCGGGCCCATCGTCGACCGGTTGCCCGGCACCGTAGGTCTCGGCCACCTGGTCGATCACAGCTCGCCGGACGATCGCGTACAGCCACGGCGCGAACCGCTCCGGCGCCCGCAGAGCGCGGCAGCGCCTTCAACGCCCAGCCCCACGCGTCCTGGCTAGGGTCGTCAGCCGATCGCGCACCGCCCAGCATGCGCCGCGCGTAGCGCCACACCGGGCCGTGCCAATGCTCGACGAGCTCGGCCAGCGCGCGGCGGTCTCCCAGTTGCGTTCGGACCACCAACAGCGCGTCCCGACGGAACCGATCCAAACCATCTCCCACATAGATACTCCCCGCGGGCGCCGGTGAGGTTTCACGGGTGGGGTAACCCGTCCGGCGGTGGGCGGGAAGCCCGGGTCGGCGATCATGATCGGATCGGGTAGGGATTTCTGTGGTGGTCGCGTCCATGCTGGCCATCGCCGGTCTCGGCCTGCTTACCTTCTCCGCCGAACACCTCGTCTTTCGCCGCCGGTACCACGGCCGGGCCACATCCGCCCGTGGCGCTGCTCGCCACGGTGGCCCTGACCACCGTCCTGGTCTGGGCCCCCTGGGTCGAGGCCTGCGCTTGAGCCGGGGGAGGTGCCCTTCTGCTCAGCCTGGCCACCCATGCCCATCTTCCTGGGTGGCTGACCGCCGTCGGCGACACGGTGCACCACAATGGACAGCCGGCGACGCTGTAGCTGCTCGACCCGGCCGGCCCACACATACCTTGGTTCATCCAGACAGAACGAAGTAGCGCAGCCACAGGTAGGGCACGCAGATTACGATGGTGACGGCGGTCACGGCGAGCCCGTATCGGGTGAACTGCCAGAAGCTGATGCGCCGACCGGCCCGCTCAGCCATGCCGAGGACGACCACGTTGGCCGAAGCGCCGATAGCCGTCGCGTTGCCACCGAGATCGGCGCCGAGCGCCAGGGACCACCACAGGACCTGGGTGTCGCGGCCGCCGCCCGCGGCGTTGACCAACTCGGCCACGACGGGGCTCATCGTGGCCACGTAGGGGATGTTGTCGACGATCGCCGACAGCGCGGCCGATCCCCACAGCAGGAGCATGGAGGCCAGGAACAGCCGGCCCTCCACCGCGGCGGCGGCGGCGTCGGCCACCAGGTCGATGACCCCCGTGCTTACCAGCGCACCCACCATGATGAACAGTCCCGCGAAGAACACCAGGGTGGGCCATTCGACGTCCTTGACGACATCCTCGGCGTTCAAGCGGGAGGCGGCCAGGAGCGCCAGACCGCCGAGTATGGCCACGATTGACGGTTCCAGGTGCAGGACGGTGTGCAACACGAAGGCCAGCGTCACGACCGTGAGCACGACGATGGAGACGATGAGCAGGCGGCCGTCGCGGATCGCGTCGCGTTCCCGCAACGCCATCACCGACGCGGCCCGCTCGGCGTCGTAGGCGAACGCACCGCGGAACAGCCAGCGGCACAGTCCTACGAACACGACCAGTAGCAGTACGACGATCGGCGCCATGTGGACGAGAAAGTCGTTGTAGGACAGGCCGGCCCGGCTGGCGATGATGATGTTCGGCGGATCGCCCACGAGCGTGGCGGCACCGCCGATGTTGGAGGCCAGCGCCTCGGCGATCAGAAAAGGAGCGACCGGCACCCCGAGCCGGTCGCACACCAGCAAGGTGACTGGAGCTACCAGGAGCACGGTGGTGACGTTGTCCAGGGCCGCCGACGCCACCGCCGTCACCAGCACCAGGATCACCATCACCTGGAACGGCCGACCCCGGGCCCGTTTGGCGGCCCAGATCGCGATGTACTCGAAGACCCCGGTCCGCTGCAGGACGGCGACGATGAGCATCATCCCGAGCAACAAGAAGATGACGTTCCAGTCGATGCCGGCCTCTTCGGAGAAGAACGCGTGCTCGGCGTCGGTGGCTCCGACCAGCAGCATCAGCGCCGCGCCGCCGAGCGCGGCGGCGACCCGATGCACCCTCTCGGTCGCGATCAGCACATAGGCGGTGGCGAAGATGGCTATGGCAAGCCAAGCGGTCGCGCTCACGGACCGACCCACCGGTCGTGCCGCGACCGGCCTGGCAACTCGTCCTCGTGGTGCGCTAAACGCTGACCAGCCCACATCGGGAGCCCCTCACAGCCGGCGACAACAAACGCCGACCAGGCTTCCCGGCACACCTAGGGACCGATCCTACCTGATTGCTGTGCCGCAGGCGCTGGAGGCCGGGATCTGCGCCAGCCGGGAGTTGGCCTGGGCACCACAATGGAACCTGCAGCACATAGAGGTCCGTCACGCGGGCCGCGACCTTGGCGCGAAGTCGAGGCGGACTCAAAACTGATGACGGGAGGCGTCGAGTTCGTCACGGTTCTGTCATGACGCCGGAGATCAACGGTGACAATTCTGTCGCAGAATGGTCTCGACGGGTAGGCAACCGGCGAGCCCATTGCCACGGGAGACTGGCATGTGTTGCGCTCGACCCACCCGGGTGCCCGGACGCCGACGGTTGAGGACCACGATTGACCGCGTACAGCCGCCGAGTCGGCCATCATGGGACCACGCTGATCCTGGTGTGCGACCGCTGCGGGCACGCCGTCCACGGCGCCGACCTCGAGATCGTCGACTTTCGTCTCTTGTGGGGCATCGTCGCCCCGACAGGTTGGCGAGGACCGGACCGGCCGCTCGGACCACATTTCTGTCCGGGCTGTCCCAATGGAAGGGGGCACCGGTGATCCAACAGCGGCCGACCCGCCGCCCGCGCACGGCTGGAGCGAAGGTTGCGGCGCGTTTGCGGAGGCGGACCTGGGGCTGGTCCGTGTTCAGGAAGGCCAGCCGGTGAGGGCATCACTGATCGCCATCGGAACAATCGCCATCGTCGCGGGCGTCGTACTGATCAGTGCGGGACTGAACATCATCACGATCACCCGCATGTCGGGCAACACCACCTGGGCCATCGTCGGCCCAATAGTGGCTGTCGTCGGAATGCTCGTGCTGCTGTTCGCGATTCGCCGACCTGACCCTGATTGATCCCACCGGAGCGGCGGATCGTCTCATCGCGGGCGGCCGGCGTCGTCATGAACACGATGGCCGGGCGGGCCTTGATGATGCGGTGCACGGTGACGATGTCGTCGCTCACGCTCCGCTGCCCGGTCCCGGTCTCCCGTCGCCTCGGCCGTCGATTCGCGCTCGCAGGCTGGTCCAGGGTCCACCATTCTTGTGTCGCCTGCAATCGCCTACGAACGGCTAAGGACCCTCGTGGCGCGGTTGCCACACGCGAGGCTTGCCTTTGCACTGAGGAGGTGCGCCACGCCTGACGGCGACGACCGCAGGCTTGTGGTGGTGTGTCGGATCTACTGTATCGGCGCCGCATCGGGCCGAATGTCACGCCACTATGCCGGCCCCGGCTCCGTTGAGTCGCCTCAGGACGCTGCCATCCCGACGATGCCGGGTGGCGGCACATCATGCGATGATCGCATGGTGCCACGCGCGACGACGGTCAACCCAGCGAGATCCACCCATGCGAGCGAGGTCATTGACGGTCTGCTCGCGGTCAGCCGGGTCCTCGTCGCATTGACCGCGCAATCGATGGCCCAGCTCGATGCCGAGGTGACCCTCGTGCAGTACCGGGCGCTGGTAATCCTGGCCGACGGACCTTGCCGGTCAGGAGACCTCGCGGCCGAGCTCGGAATCGCACCGTCCACCGCGACCCGCCTCTGCGACCGCATGGTCGCTCGTGACCTGATGCGACGATTCCGCCGCGCCAGCGACCGGCGGGCGTCGTGGTTGGCGTTGACACCGAGAGGACGGGACCTGGTCGGCGCAATCATGCGCCAGCGCCGTGCGGCGATCGCCCGCTATGCCCGCAGAATTCCACCGGAGAATTCGGAGGCCTTGTCCAAGCTGCTCCTCGCCTTCCTGGAGGCCGCAGGCGAGGTTCCACAATCGGAGTGGTGGAGGCGGTGGCGTCAGTCGGACCGTATACCGGCCGACGCCGTCTCAGCCTGATCGTCCGCGCGCCGGTGCCGTCAGAGGACGCTGGCCTGCATGGATTTGAGCAGTGGTCGCATCAACCACGGGACTCCGGGCAGGCGCAGTGCGGCGAATGCCGCCGCCCGTACGGCAAGCTCCCATTGATGCCCCGGCACCAGCCAACGCGCCGTCCGCCTCCCCGCTTTCTGCTTGTCGCGCACCAAGGGGAGCAGACGCCCCTCGTAGCGGGTGGCGGCCGACACGACGCCGCCGCCGCGACGCAGCTCCTCGGCAAGAACGTACGCTGCGCCCACAGCCATGGACGCCCCTTGCCCGGCCATGAGCGACACCGCCTGGCAGGCGTCTCCCGCCAGCGTGACCGGGCCCCGAACCCATCCGGTCATCTCGATCTGCGACACCCGGTCGTAGTACAGACCATCGCCGTCTGGACAATGCTGCAGGGCGTCGTGCACGAGCCCGCCCATGTCCGTGTACCTGGCCTGCAGCCGCCGACGGGGCTGTGCCGGCAGCGCCCGATCGGCCTCCCTGTGCACCAACCACACGGCAAGCCGTCCATCGCCGGTGGGATAGAGTCCGACCTGCCGATCGGGCACCGCGACCACCAGAAAGCGGTCGCCCACCCGCTGATACAGGTAGGGGTCGCGAAGCAAAAAGGAAGCAGTGTGGTATCTCAGATACCGCTCCGCGGCGGCCTCGGACCCGAACACCAGATCCCGTACCCCGGAGTGGATGCCGTCGGCGCCGACAAGGAGATCGGCACGCTCGGTCACGCCGCCGCTGAGACCGATGTGGACACCACCTCCGCGGTCATCCACCTTCTCAATGGTCGTCTCGTAGCGGATCTCAACCCGACCTTCGACCGCCCCGCGCAGCACCCCCTCCAGATCACCGCGAAGGAAGGTGTACGCTCGGCCGTCGAACGCTGCGGCAAACCTCCCGTAGTCCAGGCGACCCTCACTCCGCCCGTCGGGTCGGATGTATTCCACGCTCGTGATCGTCGTCTGAATCTTGTCAAGGTCCGGTAACATTCCCATGCGCTCCGCGACATCGTACCCGGGCCCAAAGAAGTCGATCATATAGCCTTCACCGCGCGGTCCCCGCGAGCGCTCCACCAGCACGACCTCCCAGCCGTCGCGCTCCAACCACCAGGCGAGTGCCAGTCCGGCGATACCGGCACCGCAGATCACCGCGCGCAATGTGTCACATCCTCGGTCGTTCTCGTCGACCAGTTACTTGTATAACAGCAACCTTTACCTGAGGGCAACCAGAGCTGCCAACTGGAAGCCGACTCGGATTCACAGTCACGGCGGTCACGGTCGTGAGCGTGATCGCCGATGCCGACCGCAAGGCGGATGAGCGGCTCGGCGCGCTCCGACCACGTGCGGCCGATCGTTGAGCGCGAACAGCACCTCGCCCCCATCAGTGATCGCGGCGTCGAGGGCCTTGCCGTCGACAGCGCGGGCCACATCAGAGTCGACGAACAGCCGCGCGCCGGAGACCTCCATCACCTGATCATCCGCATTCGGCCAAGGGGCCAAGCTGACGGTGAGAGCCCCGGCTTCGTCGTTGGAAAGTCGTACTCCCACCTCGGACGTTATCCCGTGCTCATCCATAAGCACACGGATCACTTGCACGGCAGTCATGGTCAACGTCAGGGTCAACATGGCGGCCTCCGACTCCGGACCTCAAGCTTCCTATACGCCAACCTGCCATCGCGCGGCACGTGCCGGCCAGAACCAGTCCGCGACAGCCGCAACACAATTCTGTGTCAGTACTGCACTCCGACGGTCGCTGTGCCTGAGGGCGCGGTGTTGCCCGCCCTTGTGGACGGGATCATCGTCGCACGCCGACCGTCCACAGGAGTGGGAGACCGGAATGCGATCACCGGCCGCGCGGGAATTCTGACTACTGGCGCCTTCTCGGGAATCGGGCTTGCGGCCGGCGTCGTTGATCACTTTGTCGCGGGCGGTCTCACCGGTCTCGGCGTCGACCGGTGTGGCGCCGCCGATCGTCGTGGGCAAGGACGTCAAGGTGGGCCCGGCCCGTCCTTGGGGGCGGGGGTGGACGAGCCGGGCGGCCACAGGATCCGCCGAGACAGTGGGGTACCACGGTCGACTGGGGAGCCAGCGGGATCCGCGGCAGACCCATGACCGAGCCGTCTGGTGCGACGGCTCGGCGTGCTCAGGTTGACACGGCAGGCCGCCGCCCGGTTCGGTCGGGCGGACCGATCTCCGGGGCAGAGCGTCCAGAGGGACCGCACTGGCTTGAGACGCCACCCTTAGCATGTTTAGATATTTGTAGTATAGCAACAGTTACCACATGGCCCGGCCTACGGGCTGGCGGGCATCACCGCGGCCGGACCGCGACCCACGACGCAGGCCGGGCAGAAGTGCGGGCCAAGGCTTCCTCGGCGCCCCTCCCAACCAGTCGTCGCCGCCGCGTCACCCGAGACCCGGCCGGATGCGGTCTTTCCCAGCGCCAGATCCATCGTGCCGCCGCAGTCGTCGCAGACCAGGATGAGGTGCTCGCGGCCGCCGCTGGAACGAATACCGGTCATCGCAGATCCTCACCGTAGCGGTACCGGGCCGGATCGCGACGACCATAGTGGCGGGTTAGGTGTATCCGCCGCCGCTGATGGTCCCGCAATGCGACGTTCGTCCGGGATCCGGCACGAAGATCATTGAGGAAGGCGTTTAGCCATGTCTGATGATCGGAGCCGATCACTCGGTCATGCATCGCGCGCATACGGGCGTACCGTTCCTTTCGTCCCATGGACAACGCTGTGGAGAATGCCTGCCGGATGTCGTCCTCGTCATTGGGGTTGACAATCACGGCCTCGGGTAGCGTGGTTGCAGTGCCGGTGAACTCGCTGAGGACCAACAGACCCCTGTCGGGATTGGCGGTCACGAATTCGAGGGCTTCTAGGTGCGCTGCCTGTCGGAGTGGTGTGGCCATCATGACGTCGGCGGCCAGGTAGAGCGCCACGCGGTGCTCAAGGTTGGGCTCGGTCAGGACATAGTGCACACACGGCCGGCCGATGTCACCGGCTTCACCGTTGATACGCGCCACCTGGCGGGCCACCGCATCGACGGCTTTCGGGGATACGGGTAGCGTGTCCGACCGCACCAGAATCTGCACCAGCGTAGCGTGCTGGGACGTCACCGAGCCGGTGGCGAACAACTCGCCCAGCGCGCGCAGTCGACGCTCGACGCCTTGTGCCTGGTCAGCGGTGTCGATGCTCAGGACGACCGTTCTGGTATCACCGAGACTGGCGCGAATGGCCGATGCGCGCTCCCGGACATCCGACCGGGCGGCGAGCGCGCGGATCCGGAACGTCTCTGCAGAGCTGGGGTAGACCCCGACGTTGCCGGCACCGTAGCTGGGGCCGAATGGTGGCGACGCATCCCGGAGCCGGCGGAAGTTGTCGGCCGCTTGTTCGGTCTGGAACCCGATGAGGTCGGCGCCGAGCAATCCGAGCCGGAGCTGGTCGTGTCCGGGTAGGTGCTCGAGGAGGTCGTGCGGGGGGAACGGGATGGGGAGATGCAAGCCGATGCGTAGGTCGGGTCGGAGCAGGCGGAGAAGTCCGGGCACGAGTTGCAGCCGGTAGTCGCACACGCACACCGCCGCGCCGTCCGCGGCCCGATCGGCGATCGCACGAGCGAATCGCAGGTTCACAGTATGGTGGGTCCTTCGCCATTCCTCCTCGTGGACGGATGGCCAGGGGAGGTCGTGGTAGAGCGGCCAGATTGTCTGTTGGACGTAGCCGGCGTCGTAGAGGTGGTGCTCCTCGGCTGATAGCTGCGGTTCGTCGATGCGCGGGACCATAGTCGAGTGCCGTTGATCGTGCCGCCGGCCGATCCAGATCGTGCCAGCCTTCCCGGCCAACTCCGTTAATGCCGCGGTCACGGGGTCGTCCGGCAATCCAGTCACACCCGATGTCGTCGCATCCGGCTTCACTACCGGGAGGCTTCCGGTGGCGATGACGAGACCACAGCGCGCGCTGACCGGTGCCCCGACATGGTCAGGTAGCGGATCGTGGCGTGGTGTGGCGTGTTCCCCACCCATTGGCGCACCGGCATCGCGTAGGCGTCGCACGGCTAGATCCGTCGCAGGGTGTGCAGGTACGTATGGTGCCGACGTATGCGCCGACCTCGCCAGACGGCGCACAGGTAGCGGCCTCGCCGGGAAAGATCGTACGGGAGCCAGCAAGGCTGAAGCTGCCGGTCCAGCGCCACACGGTTGCTCCGCGGTTGTCGCGACGCATGCCCGGAGATCACGGTCGAAGAACCTTCGGGTAAGCCGCTTCGGCCTCGTGCCGCGGCACCGGGCGGAGTTGCCCCGATCGGTCGTCGGTGATGTCGAATACGCCATTGAGGTTGGCCAGCTCCAGCAGCCGTCGTAGGCGCGGTGACGGCGACCGCAGGGTCAACCGCCCGCCGGCTCGCCACGCCTCGCGGTGGGCTTCGAGGAGCACGCTCACGGCGGTCGCGTCAACGAACGGGCAGTCGGTGAGATCAACGACGAGCCGCTCGGGCCGCAGCTCGAGTGCCTCAGCCAGCAGGTGGCGCAGGCGCTCGGCGGTCGGCCCGTCGAGCGGCTCGGCGATGACCACCTCGATGAGCGGAGCATCGGTCGACCGCATCGCTCCGGTACCTGTGCCTGCCTCACGTCGGGCCATGGGCCAAGCCTCGGTCATCGGCATGACACCGACCCGGCGCGAATATGACAGGTCCATGACAACTGCCGCGCAGGCAGGTCGAGGTGCCGCCGCTCTGGGCGGTGAGGTGGCCAGGGGAAGGCTCGGCGGCGATGATGTGGTGATGGCGGCAGTGTTGGTGATCGAAGACGACGACCGTATCCGGGTGTCGTTGGTGATGGCGCTGGAGGACGAGGGCTATGCCGCGCGCGGCGCCGGCACGGCGGAGGCCGGCCTGGCCGCGCAGCGGGCCGAGCCCGCCGACGCGGTCCTGGTCGATCTCATGCTCCCGGGGATCGACGGCTTCGAGTGCATCCGGCAGTTACGCCGGGAGGGCGAGGTTCCGATCGTCGTGGTCAGTGCCCGGGGGGACACGCATGACGTGGTGGCGGCGTTGGAGGCGGGCGCGGACGATTACGTGGTCAAGCCGGTGAGGGTCAAGGAGCTCTCGGCCCGGCTGCGAGCGGTGCGCCGCCGGGTGCGCGCGGAGTCGCCGCCGATGTCGGTGCTCCTCGTCGGTGACCTGGAGATCCGGCCCGAGGCCGGCGAGGTGCTACTCAAAGGCCAGCCGGTGCCGGTGACCCGCACGGAGTTCCGGCTACTGTGCGAGCTGGCCGACCATCCTGGTCGGGTGTTGTCCCGGGCCCAGCTGCTAGAACGGGTGTGGGACTACTCGTTCGGGGATGAACGTATCGTCGATGTTCACGTGGGCCGGCTGCGACAGAAGGTCGAGGATGATCCGGGCTCACCGCAGCGTCTGGTCACGGTTCGCGGCATGGGATACAAGCTGCAGCGATGAGACGGCCAGGTCTTCGTTCCCGCGTGGCCGGCGGTTTCGCGGCTGGGGCCCTGTTGCTTGCGGCAAGCATCGCGGTACTGTCCTATGAGCTGACTCGGGGATCGCTGCTGGCCGAGCGGGAACGCACCGCAACGCGCACGACGTACTTCGACGCCACCGTCGTGCAGGCTGGCCTGGCCAGCGAGGACGCCGATGTGGTAGAGGTGTTGCGGTCGCTGGACAGTGGCGCCGCGCGCATGCCGGTCGTGTACCGCGACGGCACATGGTTCGCCCGCACGGCCGACGCCGGCGTCACCGATGCCATACCGGTCGCCCTGCAACAGCTCGTCAACGGTGGCAGACCCGGCGTTCAACGCGTCCGAATAGGATCCGGCCCGGCGCTGATCTTCGGCATTCCGCTGGGAACCTCGTCGGCGTTCTACGAGATCCATTCATTGGCCGAGCTCGAACGCACGCTTCGGGTGCTCGCCCTGGTGCTGGCCCTGGTAGCGGCCGGTACCACGTGCGCCGGCGCCGGACTCGGTTGGTACGCCACCCGGCACGTCCTACACCCGCTCACCACGGTGGCCGACGCGGCCAGGGGCATCGCGGCCGGCGATCTCAGTGCACGCCTCGATGCCGCGCGCGACCCAGAACTTGAACGACTGACCACCTCCTTCAACCACATGGTCGACCAGCTGTCGCAACGCCTCGAACGCGACCGCCGGTTCGCGGCCGACGTCAGCCACGAACTGCGTTCCCCGCTGCAGACGCTCGCCGCCGCGGCCAGTGTGCTGGACCGCCGACGTGAACACCTCGACCCCCGCACCGCCACCGCGGCCGGCCTCTTGGTCGCCGAGGTCAACCGCTTCTCCAGCCTCGTCGCGGACCTGCTCGAACTCGCCCGCGGTGACCAACCACTAGAGACCAATCCGGTCGACGTCACCGCATTGGCCCGCCAGGCGTGCCGCGCGCGCGGCTTGGACGAAGCCCTCGTGGAGGAATGCGACCACACCGTCCCGACGTGGCACATCGACCCGCGCCGCTTCGAACGGGTTCTGGGGAACCTGCTCGACAACGCCATCCGTCACGGCGGCGGCCCCGTCGCCGTCCGTCTCGGCGATGCCCCCGGCATCCACTACCTCGAGGTCGACGACGATGGCCCCGGCATCACGCCGCAGGACCGCGACACAATCTTCGACAGATTCGTGCGCGGCAGGGGCGCCAGCGCTCGGGGCGACAGCGACGGGACTGGGCTCGGCCTCGCGCTGGTCGCCCAACACGTCACCGCGCACAGCGGTCACGTCTTCGTCACCGACCGACCCGGTGGCGGCGCACGATTTCGCGTGGAGATCCCGGAGCGCAAATGACCCATGTACGAATCGGCCTGACCGCCGCCATCATGCTCGCGACGCTGGCCGCCTGCGGAATCTCCGCTCAGGACCAGCCGCGCGAGGTCCAGCCGCCCCCAGGCCCGTACGGTGCCCTCGCCTCCAACCGCCCGCCGTCGGCCGAACCCGGCACCGTGCGAGAGGTCCTGTACTTCACCAAGGACGGTGCGCTGGTCGCCGTCAACCGCCGGGTCCGCGGCGAGCCCACGCCGACCGACCTGATGCGCGCCCTGCTGGCCGGTCCCACCGAAGAAGAGCGCGACCAAGGGATCGGCAGCGCTCTTTCCGGCATCGACATTGCCTCGGACATCCGCGTCGTCAACGGTCTGGCCACAGTCGACCTCACCGCCACACCCGAGGGCACCGCCCGCAGCGACGAGATCCTCGCCTACGCACAGGTCGTCTGCACCCTCGATGCACGACCAGCCGTCACCGGCGTCATATTCACCCGCCACGGCCAGCCCATCGGCGTCCCCCGCGACAACGCCGCGCTGGTCGACGGCCTGCTCACCACCGCCGACTATGCCGCCCTGATCAGCACAGAGTGACGCCTCTCGCTCCGCGATCCCTACTCAGCGCTGTGGGAGCGCGGCCGGCCCACCGTCGACACGGCCGCGGCCGGCACAAGGACGGCGGCCGGTTCGACGTGGAGGGCTGGCTACGATCCGGCCGGCCGGCGCACCAGTACCACCGACCCGCTCGGCGCCGTCACCACCGCGACCTACGACCCCGCCGGCAGACTGGCCATCGTCGTCAAACCTGCCGGCAACACCAGCCGCTACACCTACGACGACCTCGCCCGCAGCACCACGATCATCGACAACCTCGGCACAACCTCGGTGACCCTCGCCGACGCCCTCGGCCGGACCGTGGCCACTACCGACCAGACCGGACCACCACGCACTACGGCTACGACGCGGACGGCAACACCACCACGATCACCGACCCGCTCGGCGCCGTAACCACCACCGAGTACGGCCCCTTCCCTGAATCGACCACGGCGCGCACCCGAGAGCCTGCACGCCCACCTGGTCGGCCATGACCAGGCCAGCCACACGGTAGACCCTTACCGGCCCCGTAGCGCGACGCCCCACGTGCGGACACGCCGCCTGGTGGCGGCCCGTGCGGCGACCGCCGTGACGGCCGGCACCGGGCCGAACCCGGCAACCACCTCGGCCCGGATCATGACCAGCCCAGCGGCGTCGACGGCGGCCCGCAAGGTCGCTGGCGGGCCGGGGCGGCGTGACCATATCGGGATGAGCCCACCCCGTTCGGTGGCGAACAGGTCGGCCATCGCCAGCAGACCATCGGGCGCCATCACCCGGGCGATCTCGGTCATCGCTCCGGCTGGATCGCTCCAGTGTCGAAACGCGGCTGTCGATACCACCAGATCGAAGCAGTCGTCGGCGAACGGCAGCGTCTCGGCGGCGCCCCGGAGCAGGCCAAGCCGCCGGTCTTCGGAGGCGACAGACAGCATGGGGCCGGAAGGGTCGAGGCCGATGACGGCCGCGTCCGGAAACCGGTCGGCCACGGCGCGCGGCAGGCGAGCGGTCCCGCACCCCACGTCCAGCACCCGCCGGGGACGCATGCCGACCCGCGTCACCAGGTGGAGTACCGCCCGGTGCGCCGCGTCATATGCCGGGCGAAGTTGGCTCTCGTCGTAATAGGGTGCCCAGGCGTCGAACCGCCGCACGGCCGCGCCCGGGATCGCCATGACCTACTGTCTACCGGACCCGACCCGCGACCAGCCCGCAGCGACGCCGAACCGTGACGCGGCACGGCACGGACGAAGGCACCTTGCTCGTCAGCGGCCCGAGCGGCACGGTGGTCATCGCCTCCGTCTCGAACCCAGGCGACCAAGTGTGGCGAGCGACCATGATCTGTATCGTTCCTCGCCGGCATTCGACGGGAGCTGGCAGGCAAGCAGTGATCTCCCTTGCACTGCCCTGCTGGCCATCATCGGCAAGACGCCGCGGCTAAATGAGTTCATTCGGTCTTGGTGGAGTCGGCTAGGTGTTGCGGGCGAGGCGGGCGAAGGAGAGCAGGAAGATCGAGGAGAGCAGCCATCCCGCCATGGTGGCGAGGTTGAGCCACCACTCCACTGCCCGTCCGCCCGCCACGTACCGGTCTGGATACCAGGTCGACCGCTGCTCCAGGGCGATCAGTGGTACCACCGTGTCCACCGCGTACAGCAGCGGGTTGAAGCAGCGGACCCGGCCGCCGCCGCACGGGTCGATGGCGGTTGCCGGATTGTCCACATCGAGCGGTCCGTGGACGGTGAAGACCGTCCCCTCGTCGCTGGCCCGCATGGTCTGCTGCACGCCCGGCACGGCGAGGGTGACGGTGACCAGCGTGAGCAGGGCCACCAGCAGCCACAGCACCCGGCCGGGGCGGTAGCCGTACCCGACGGTCCAGTCGAAGACCCAGTCGATCACGCTCCTCGCGCGTGAGCGTGTCCTGCCTTCGGCCCGCCGGGCATCGCTGCGTTGCCTCATGAGCAGCTGCTCGGCGCCGTAGGTGTACCCGTGCTGTCTGAAGACCCGGGCCGCCTGCTCGTAGGGGCCGGCGTCGTATTCGGGTTGCTGGCGTAGCCAGTCAAGCCGTCGCTGCCAGTCCCAGATGCGGCCGCGGGCTCCATCGCCCGAGGGAGCGTCGAAGCGTTCATAGGTGAAGCCGGCGATGTAGATGCGCTCGGGCCAGTTGGTGGGGTCGTCCTGCAGGACGGTCGTGGCCGCGTCAGTGACATTGATGGCCGGTGTGATGGCGGCCCAACCGAGGTCCATCCCGCCCCGGATTGTGCTTGATATGGCCCGGATCGCCGCGCCCTCGGGGTTGTACGGCCCCGGCTGGGGGCAGTGGAAGTGGCCGCCACCCAGGTCGAGGCGGCCTCCGACCACCGTCCGGTTGAGCACCACGCAGCCGGTGGATCTGAACCCGTCGACGAGGCGCACGGAGCCGCCTACCTGGGACTGATGAAGCCGTACCGTACCCCCCTGTGGGTTGTCCACGACGGTGCCGGTGGCGTCGAAGCCTCCACCGACGGTGGAGCGCCAGAACTTCAACTGGCCTCCGGTAGCCCGTACCCGTGTCATTTCCACATCGCCGTCGATGGCGGCGCCATCGGCCTTGAGCAGGGAGCCACCGTCGGGGTCGGTGAGTACCGCGCCGTCAAGGTCGAGGCGGCCGCGGATGCGTGTGCCGACCAGCAAGGTCGTGCCCCGCACGTGTACGCCTTCTTCGATGGTGACCGCCGAGCGAACCTCCGCGTTGGTGAGGTCGAGCGCCGGCTCGCCTGGCGCGTCGACCCCACCTCCGGGCTCGATGGCGAAGCGGCCGAGGTCGGCCGAGGCGAGGTCGATGCCACCGACGACCGTGGTGGTGCCCTCTATGGAGAATTCCGCCCCCACGAAGAGCCGCAGCCCCACCAGCGCCTTGCCCTCGAAGCGAGGTGAGGGGTAGCGACCCGTGTCGTGCTCGGGCCGTACGAGGGTGGCGTCCCGGATCAGCAGCTTGCCGTCGATCCGGGTGCTGCTCAGGTTGATCCGGCCGCGGATCTCGGGCCGCCGTTGGGCGGACGGGCCGATGTAGACATTGCCGGCGATCGCGGCGTCGGCGAGATCGACCGCAAGGCCGTCAGATTCGACGCGAGCACCGGACATGTCGAGCGATCCGCTGACCTGAAGGCCGACCAGGCGCAGCTCGCCCTTGGCCTGGAAGTCCTTCAACAGACGCATCGTGCCACCTACTCGCAACCGGTCCGCCTGGATGGCGCGTTCCCCCTTCGGGTCGATCAACGTATCGATGCAGCGCAGCCGGCCGCCCACGCTGGACTCGCAGAGCCAGACCGCCGCACTGCGTGACTCGCTCGCGCTCGTGGGGTGGCAACCGACGATGTGTGAGCGGGACAGGTCCAGGTCGCCCTGCACCACGATCCTGTTGGCGAGCACGCCGGGCAGCTCAGGGCAACTGACGAACGCAAGCTCCTTGACCCGGCAGCCATGCAAGATCGGTGCCGCCTCGAACGAGCATTCCTCGAAGCGCAGAGCAAACGGCACCTCCACCGCGTTGAGATCCAGCCGGCCGAGGACGCGCAGGCCCCGAAGCCGGATTCCCCGCGGATCGACGTCGTCCGCCTGGCGCACGCAGAACGTACGGATGAGCTCAGCGTCGATGCCGGCTCCGGGGCGATCGATCACATCCCCGGCCGCGACCGCCTCAGCGAACTCCACTTCGTCGACGTTGTCCATAGCGCGGCTAGCATAGCCGTCGCGCCACCGGGGGCGTCGCGGTCACGGGCCGGTGGTTGCCGCGCGGACGGCTGGGCGGTGTCCCCGGCTCATCCGTCCCGACGGCCGCGTCGTTCCCCAGGTCCGGACGTGCAACTCGTATGATGCTGAGCCGGCGCTACACGCCGCAGCGCAGCGCAACGTAACTGCCCGTTCTTGCCCAGAGTGGAGTCGAAAAGGGCGGCTGATCGCGGCGTTGGTGCCCGCCACCCGACGAGCGCGGATCGGGTTACATGGCCTGGCCGCGTAACTGCTCGGCTGAGAGCGTTGTGGCCCTAGTGCTGGCCCGCCGTGGAAGTCGTCTGTCGCGGACCAGGACGCGGCGGGCCTTGTAGTCGGTGCCGTCAGGGGCAAGTCTGCCGGGGCCGAGCCACCGCCGGCGTGTAGCAACACAGCGAGGGCCGACCACAGCATGAATATCACGTCCAACGGTGCGCCTGACTCGACCAGTGATGTTGTGGTGGCGCACGAGGCGGCGCTGCCGCGACGTGGTCAGCCGGGGTCGCGTTTGCCCCTCGAACCGGACGCCGGTCCGCCATGATGGTGTTGACGAACGGAGGCGGCACGGCGGGTACGTCGAAAGCGGTCGGCGTCGAGTGCATGCGATGGGGGCGGGCGATGGCAGGCGCCCCGCGATCAGGTTTGGCCGGCCACTGCGCCTGCGGGAGCTGCAGCCATGGGGGTTGCGTTGCGACGGTCGATGGTGCCAATGCTTGTAGGCGGCATAGTGCTGCTGGTGTTTGGCATAAGTACGGCTCTGGCTGGCCGTGCTGAGGCTGTGGGCCGTGAGCGTAGCGCTCTGGTCCAGCGTGCCGCACAGCAGGCGGTCGTAGTCGATCAGTACGTTGCGAAGGCCAGCTCCATCATCCTCATCACGGCGAACAATCCCGCGTTCGCCGGCTTCTACGAGATCCCGGGAAGCCGGGCCGCGAAGGTCATCGCGGGCGGGTCGGTGGTGGACGACATCAACCAGGCACTTGGGTACCTTGAGGAGCTCTATCCCGACAGTATCGGCGAAGCCTGCCTCATCGACGACACCGGCGCCGAAGTGGCACGCGTCGTCCGCGGCGAGCGGGCCACCGTGGAGGACCTGTCCCTGGAGGAAGCGGAACAGGCGTTCTTCGCACCCACCTTCGCGCTGGCTCCGGGAAGCGTGTATCACGCCAAGCCCTATGTGTCCCCTGATACCGGTGAATGGGTCATCGCCAACGCCACGCCCGTGCCGACGGCACCGGGCAAACAGCGGGCCATCGTCCACTTTGAGGTGACGGTGGAGAGCTTCCGCCGGCACGCCGCCGAACAGGGCACGGGCCAGCTGCTCATCGTGGACGCGGTCACCGGAGCCGTCCTGATCGATACCGACGATCCACAACGAACCGGCGAGCCACTCGGTGATGCCGGAGACACCCGCTTCGCCGCCCTCGCCAAAGGATGGAGCGACGCCGGCCAATTTACCCTCGACGGCCGACGGGCCGCCTACCACCGCTTGGCCGATGCTCCGACCAACGCCAACAAGTGGTATGCCGTTGCACTGGCACCGGCACCGACCAGCCTCTTCACCGGCGTGACCGTGCCCACGGTGACGATGCTGGCGCTGGGACTCATCATGGTCGCACTCGGCGGGCTCGCCGCCTGGCGCGGACAATCCATCCTCACCGCGGCGGCGAACACCGACCCGCTGACCGGACTGTCCAACCGTCGTCGGCTTGTGGCCGACCTGGCTAGTCAACTCCGCCGGGCCACCACTCAGGACCCTCTGTTGCTAATCCTCTGCGACCTGAACGGATTCAAGGCGTACAACGACACCTTCGGCCACCCGGCCGGCGACGCGCTGCTTGCTCGCCTCGGTGCCTCATTGAGTTCGACGATGGGCGGGAGGGGTCACGCCTACCGGATCGGCGGCGACGAATTCTGTGTTCTCGCCCGCCCCAGTCGCGATGGTGTCGACAGCATCGTAGGCGCCGTGACCGAGGCGTTGACCGAGCACGGCGACGGATTCTCCATCACCGCGTCACACGGTGCGATTCTGCTGCCCGACGAGGCGCGAGACCCCGAGCAAGCCATGCGCCTAGTGGACCTGCGCATGTATGAGCACAAGAACAGCGGGCGGGTGCCGGCTGACACGCAGACGATCAACGCGCTGCTGCGAGCACTACGTGAGCGTGACCCGGACCTCGCCGAACGGCTCGACCGTACCGCCGACCTCGCCGGAGCTCTCGCGCGTCTCCTGGGGCTCAGCGACGAGGAACAGGCCCGGATCAGCCAGGCCGCCCGGCTCCACGACGTGGGGAAGGTCGCCGTACCGGATCAGATCCTGTCCAAGCCCGGACCACTCGACGACGCGGAGTGGGAGTTCGTCCGCCAATGCCCGGCGATTGGGGAGCGGATCACAGCGGCAGCGCCGTCGTTGACACAAATAGCGCCCCTCATCAGGGCAGCCCGTGAACACTTCGACGGCACGGGATACCCCGACGGGCTCGTCGGCGACGCGGCTCCACTGGGCTCCAGGATCATCGCAGTCTGCGCCGCCGTGGTCGCTATGACATCAGACCGTCCCTATGGCCCCGCACTCAGCCTCGATCAGACCATGGCGGAACTTCGCCGATGCGCCGGTACCCAGTTCGACCCGCGCCTGGCAACCGCACTGATCGAGCACCTCGCCACAGCGGCGGTATCGGAGCAAAGGTAGGGCGGTATGAGTTGGCCGTCGGCTCGGTGTTCGCTGGCGTGGCGTGCTGTCGACGGCGTCGACGCTTCCTGGCGCCGGCAAACCGACGCGTCGGGGCCATTGCGCATCGGCGGGCGTCGTCGTGCCTGATATCCGTGGCTCCAGCGGACACCGGTCGCTCCCTACCCGGTCCGTTGGCACATGTACCGAAGTGTGCGGCGGGGGCGCTCGGGCTTCGTCATGGACCGCACGTAAGCGCGTGTCCTGCCGCCTGTCGACACAGACAGAACCAGGACGAAACCTCCTGGCCATCAGGGCGCTTTGGAGCCCCTCCATCTTGTCGCCGCTGGCCGCGGCCAGCCGGGCCGGCATCGTCAGGAGCTCATCGTAGTAGCGGATCTGTCCGACGGCTTCGGCCAGGCGAGTCCCGGAGGCCGCGGCGTAGTCGGCTTCTCGAGCCGCGGCCCTTACCGTATTGACAGGAATCGCATCGGCAATGTCCCGCGGTAGCTGCGAATCGCTACTGTTTGGAGTGGACGATACAGCCGAAATGCTGTCACATTGGGTGGCAGCCACACAGGGTCCACGTGGGGGGCGCACACTTGAGCCGTGAATTTCGCAGTGGATCAGCCCTTGGACGAATCCCGCTTGCGATCGGCTCGTATTGGGTCACCAACGACGGTCAGGCATCGGCGGGGGGTGACGCTGCTCGTCTGCCTCGCTATGATCTGCGGTCTTGGGTTGTTTGCCGTCGGTTCAATCGCGGAGCAGCCGCCCGGCACTCGGCTATCACGTGGACGGCCCGCCTTTCCGGCACCGACCGGTCCTCACCAGATCGGCACCGTGACGCTGCATCTCGTTGACCATTCCCGAGTCGACCCGTGGGTGAGTGACCAGCCGGTCAGGGAGTTGATGGTTCAGCTGTGGTACCCGGCCAGGCCCGTGGCCGGTTCTCCCAGGGCGCGGTGGCAGACGCCCGGAGTTGCCTCAGAATTCCTGGGCGATGCCGCGGCAATGCTGGGTGTGCCGGCCGCCCATGGACACGTGAATGCACCGGTGCGGCAAGGGCTCGGCCCGCGGCCGGTGGTGCTCTATTCTCCCGGCTTTACGGAATCCCGGGGCATCAACACCGCCGTGGTGGAGGATCTGGCCAGCCACGGCTACGTTGTGGTAACCATCGACCACCCCTACGAGGCGAAGCTGGTGGAGTTTCCGGGTGGGCGGCAGGTGAGGCAACAGGGTAGGCAGTGGAGGGACCTCGAGAAGGCGGTCGAGGTCCGGCAGGCCGATACCAGGTTCGTCCTGGACCAGTTGACCGCGCTCCACCGCGGGCAGGTCATCGACGCCGAACAACAGGTGCTGCCGCACGGTCTGGGAAGGGTGTTTGATCTCTCCCGGGTCGGGATGTTCGGGTTCTCGCTCGGTGGTGCCACCACCGCAGCCGCCATGAGTGCCGATTCACGGATCAAGGCTGGCATCAACCTCGACGGCAACCTCTACGGTTCGGTCTTCCGTGACGGGCTCGATAGGCCGTTCCTGCTCATTGGTAGCTCGGACCACGACAGCACGACAGACGGCAACTGGGAGGCACTGTGGACCCGATTGCGTGGCTGGCGCTTGGAGCTGCGGTTGGCTGGAACAGCACACGGCTCCTTTATCGACGCGCAGTTTCTAGTTCGGCCGTATGCGCCGAAGGCTTGGTCGGAAAACCAGATCCGCGATGTGATCGGTGACATCGACGAGCGACGCTCCGTGCTCGCACTACGTACCTATGTCCGGGCCTTCTTCGATCTACATCTACTCGGCCGACCCACCTCGCTGCTCGCAGGCCCGTCGGCAAGCTGGCCAGAGATGCGATTGATGCGATAGCCAATCGCAGCAATGCCTTCGCAGCCTCACCGGCCCCGCGAAACGCAAAACACGCATCGGCGGCACGCCCGGAGTCGTCGGCAGCCCAACAAAAATGCAGTGCTGGATGGCGATACGAACAATTCGCAAAAACGACGTACTCATCGGCATGATCGGATGCCGATGCGAACCAACCCCGCAAGATCGCAGTGAGCGCTCATCGGCGGAAGTGGACCGTTCCGCACGAGCGCTGATGACGCGTCGGCCCTTGGCGCGCGATCGTTTCCCCGGGTTGGCTCGGACCGGGCGCGACCGCAAGTGGTCGGCTCTGTGCGCTCGTGTGCAAAGCGTTCGGGTCGCGAGCCGATGCCCCGCTCGCATCGGCCGGTAGCGGTGGGTGGTTACGTGACCGGGGCGTTCCGTCCGCTCGCCCGCCACCGGGCCGGGGCGGTCCAGGCGGTCGAGGACGGGTTGGACATTGGCAACCGGGTCGAGGTGCTTCGTGTCGTCGGACAGCGGCGTGACCGTTCGCAACCGCACAGGACCATGACGGCGACCGTTTGCATGCCTTCGGACTCGAGTGCGGCAAGGTCCTCGTACAGCCGGCGCCTGAGCCAGGCCCAGCCACACCGGTATCGACCACGCCAGCGCAGTACCAACGAAGGCCACAGCGAGCAGCCTGGCGATTGTCCAGGCGGCGCTGGTCGCGGCGATCGCCGCTCCCGCGCCTGTGGTCACGAGGAGCAGGGCCAGGAGTATCCGGGCCGATAGCCAGGGTTGAGCCAACGCTGTGGACGAGTCGCTGAAGGTGACCAGCCGGGCATATCACGAGCATCCCGGAGACGCAGGCGGTGCGGCAGCTTGGCGACGCTGCAAGATCCAGGGTCATCGTGCCGCGCACCGTTGGAGTCCGTCGCAGCGACGGACGAAACCGCGCCTCGGCTCGTCCCGAGACCGCCTGATGACTAGAGCGCGGTGTGGGTGGTTGCGTCGTCGGTGATGTTCATGTCGCCGTCACGGCGTGGACGTCCCTTCCTGAGGCTAGATCTGTCACTATCGATGTGGAGATCGAGCTCGGTAGCCGGGCGCGACGGCAGGGGGGTTCGACATGCACGCTCTGGTCGCGAGGGTCGTGGTCGCATCGTCGGCCGCGGCCTTGGTATGTGTGGCGGTGGCCGCTGCGCCGGCGAGCGCCACGCCGCCGAACATACCGTCGTACAGCACGGCGGTGGGTCGGTTGAACACGCTGACGGTCGCGGCCGAGTCGCACCAGTCGAGCTACGATCGGGATCTCTTCCCGCACTGGATCACGATCAGCGGCTCATGCAATACCCGGGAGGAGGTTCTCAAACGCGACGGCACGAATGTGTCGGTCAACAGCAGCTGTTACCCGATCTCTGGATCGTGGTACAGCTCCTTCGACGGAGCGGTCTGGACGAACCCCGCCGATGTGGACATCGATCACATGGTTCCGCTGGCCGAGGCGTGGAGCTCCGGCGCCTGGGCCTGGACGACATTACGGCGCCAGGCCTACGCCAACGACCTTGGCGGGCCGGAGCTGTGGGCCGTCACCGACAACGTCAACCAGTCCAAGGGCGACAAGGATCCGGCTCAGTGGCAACCACCGCGCGCTGCGTTCCGCTGCACGTACGCCCGGGCGTGGGTCCAGGTCAAGTGGTACTACAACCTCACCGTCGACACCGCAGAGAAGTCCGCCCTCACCGGCATGCTCAACACCTGCTGACTCCGCGCGCGTGGCGGCCTTGCCAGCCACATTGGTGCCGCTGCACGACCGCACCGTCAACACCGAAGATCGCGTCGCCGGATTCCTCGTCCTGTTCTGCGCACAGTGGACCTCCACCGTCAGCCGGCTGACCGTCGACCACATCACGCCACCGACGGACGGGTTTGGAACTACCCGAGCGCCCTATCGGCGGTACGCAGCTCGGCAAACGACTGCGCCGGCTCGGACTCCGCCCAAGTCAGGCACGATCCACCGCCTTGTTCCAGCTTGCCACCGACCTGCCCGCCGCCCTGCTTGCCCGCATGCTCGGCATCCATATCGGCGTCGCCGTCGCCGGCAACGAGCCAGCGCCGGCGACTGGACTCACTACGCCGCCGAAATCAGCCGGCGGACCGTCCCAGGAGGTCACGCGATACGCCCAGCCCACCTGCCAACGGTTGGCACGGCTGAGGTGTCCCGCTAACTATCGGGCCGCTGAGATGGACGAGGCGGCCGGTGTCTGGGTCGACTCCAGGCATTGCACAACGGCTGCCGCTGCCACGACGAGCGCGATGAGGATGAGCACGGGAACGATGAGCGCGGCGATGATTAGCTTTGTGGATGTCATCGGGGGTACTCCGACCGGGTGTCGTGGGCGTCGATGGGGCAGCGCGGTTGTCAGGGCGACCGCAACTGCAGACGGCGGTGCCAGCTCTGTGGGAGGGCTTCACTCGGGGCGCCGGATGGTCTCGGCGCTGGATTTGGCGGGATATCGGCAGCCGCTGTCGGAAGCCTGTGGCGTTGCCCACCACGGCCGGCGCAGGCAAGCTCGTAGTACGCGAGCAGCCACGCCGGGCGCCAGCAACGCCGCGGGCGGGTCGACCAGCCCGGCCACTCGCAGGAACGCCCGTCCGAGCCGCGGATCGTGTGCCGCACCGGCGAACAGCTTGGCCAGGTACCCGTTGAGAACCCGCATCTGCACGGTGCGGTCACCGGCGACGTTCGGGAAGGCCAGATCGCCGCCGGTTGCCATGCTCCAGGGAACGTCGACGATCCGGCCGATCTGCCGAAAGAATTTGACCGGCTGTGGCCTGGTGTGCTGCTGGAGGTGGGCGCGTAAGGCCAGCGCCTGCAGAGCCACCACGCTCATGCCCTGCCCGTAGATCGGGTTGAATGCGCACACAGCATCGCCCATGGCAAGGAGGCTCTCGGGAAACCGTGAGAGCCGCTCGTAGCGGTGACGCACGTTGGCGGGGTGCCGGAACGGGACCGGTTCGTCGAGCGGTTCCGCGTGACGAAGGGCTTCGTTGATGTCGGGAAACTGCAACGTAGCGGCGAAGTCGGAGAACCCGCCGGGATCGGTCGGCGGGTGGTCGCCGAGGACGCCGAACAGGGTGACCAAGAAGCGGTCGTTCTCCATCACCGCGAGGGCTCCGCCGCGTGGATGATCGGGCGTCGCCGAGGTCAGGATACCCAGGTCACCGTCGAGCAGTCCCGGGACAAGCCGGTAGGTCCGGCTGGCGTACCCGAGACCGATCCGAACCCGCTCTACCGGCGGACGCGGGTACCTGAGCATTTCGAGCCAGGCCGGCGTGCGTGAACCGCGGCCGGTTGCGTCCACGACCAGATCCGCGGTCACGGTTTGCTCTGCACTGCCATCGCGCCGTCGGACCACCCGCGCGCCGGTGACGCGGCCGCCGTCGGAGGTCGTGGTGAGTCCGGCGACATCGCACTGGTCCATGAACGCCACGGCTGGCAGCGCACGCACCCGTGCCCGCAGGCCGGCCTCGAGCAGTGGCCGGCTCGCCTGCAAGGCCAGCAGGCCTGAGGGGCCGGGCCGCAATCGGTGACCCCCGAAGTAGGCCCGGATGCCCTCGAGCATGTCGCCCGCTGGCGCCCCCATCTCGACCAGCTCAGCCGTCAAGCCGTCGAAGAGCTCCTCCAAGGCCTGCTGACCCCGAGCGAGCAGCCCGTGGATGTGCCGCGACTGCGGCGCTCCGCGACGGTGGGCCGCAGCGTGGGAAAGTTCGTCGCGCTCGACGACCACCACCTCGGCGTAGGCCTCGGCGAGCACACGGGCAGCCAACAGACCTGCCATGCTTCCGCCGAGCACCACGGCCCGGTCACCACGCGTGTCCGGCATCGCAACCCTCCTCCGGTGCCGTTCTGGAGGGTGGCCCCGATGCCTGCTCGATTACCAGGTCAAGCAGTACTCACTTCTGCTCAGTCATATCCGTACACCTCCTGGTCCCACAGCACCGCGACGATGCGGGTCATGCCGCGGGTCAGGTGACGTCGGTAGGTGCTGAACGGTAGCCGGAGGGCGGCGGCCGCCGCCTCCTGTGTGGCGGCCGGACGGAGGTAGGTCCGGTCGACGGCCCGCAGCAGCTTGTCGTCGCGTGGGTGATGGGCCAGTGTCGCGGCAGCCTCGCGCAGGACGGCTTCAAGCACGGCAGCACCCGATACCTCCGCTGTGGTGCGGTCGGCGACGAGCCGGGTTCGCAGGAGCGGATTGCGGGCGAGCAAATCGGGACGCCGCAGGTCCTTGAACCCTTGGCGGACGGCTGCCTCGAAGTCCGGATTGGAGAGCACGAGAACCGCCTTGGCGTGCTCCCGCGACGCAACGTCAACGTCCCGTGCCAGTGCCCGCTCGGTCCACAGCTCTATCCAGACGTCGACCGGAACCTTGCGGAAGTCGTGCGCGAACAGCCCGTAGGGCCGATCCCCGATCCTGAAGTCTGCACCTGCAGCCCGCGGGAGATCGCCCGCGGCGAAATACTCGTCCCACCGGTCCGGCTCGGCCAGGGCCAGAAAATCCCACGACAGATTCGGGGTGCACAGCTGGTTCTGCAAGGCCAGGATCGGGACGGCATTCAGCGTGGGTGAGGGCCCCTGATAGCTGTGCCGGTCGACCACGAAACGGCACACCGTGAGCGGTTCGCCGCGCCTCGGTGGCGAAATGCCGTGCGCGAAGTTCCAGGCGGCGCGCGCACCGGGGTCGGCGTCGACGTCATCCGGGACTGACCGCGCGAGATCCAAGATCGCAAGCATCCCGCGGATATCGCCGCCGAGGCCGCGGATGACGAAGAAACCTCCGGGCTGTCGATCCAGCCACCGCGCTGCGATCGCGGCCGACTGGTCGCCCTCCCAGACCCGAACCAGCTCGAGAATCGACTCACGGTCCTCAGCACGGGCAGATTCTGGGTAGTACTCGCCCCAGGAATCCCACTCCACCGGTGCCATCGCGGTGCGATACTGCCGGAACAGGAACTTCAGGTCGACGACCGTCCGCTGCTGCGCCCGGCCGGTGGTCGTTCTCGCCAAGGCCAGGAAGTGCCGGCGGACCTTCCGGAACACGCACCCATAGGTATCGAAGTCACGCCATCGAAGGTCGGCGTCGAGCACATCGCGAGCCAGGTCATGCGGCGCCACGCCATCCGGCCGCCGCTCGATGAAGGACAGATCGCGCAGCCATGAGAACACGTCGTGGACGTCGCCCTCGTCGAGCACGTCCCGCAGCAGCGCCTCGGTGGTGCGACGGGCAACCGCACAGGCCCCAAGTGCCCGACGGTGCCTACCGTCTGGCACCGTCTCCACAAACCGCTGAAGAAGCACGTCGACCAGTTCGAGCGGCAGCATGTCGGACTCCACCTGACCGCCCCGGGCGACCACATCAGCCAACAGCGCCAAACCGAGTGGATGCCCGTAGGTGAGGCGCACCATCCGCTCGTGCAGACGACCGTCAATGCCTGCCTTGCCGAGCAGCGCGCGGCTGTCGTCGGGGCCGAGATTGCGCAGCGAAACGACGCGCAGTAGTGCCCCCCACGCTGGATCCGTCCGCCACGATCGGCTCGGTGCGTCCCGGCCGGCGATGACAATGATCGCCGAGGCTGGTAGCCGAGGAATGAGCCGCGCGCGGAACCATTGATCGAGCGGCGCCATCTGCTCGTAAGCGTCGACCAGGAGCACCAACCGTGCACCGCCGCCCGACAGGCCGATAGGACCGTCCCCGGCCGAGATCGTCAGCGTCTCCTCGAGCGCCTCAGACACACCCACCGGCGACGGTTCCAGATCATGACCATCGAGACGGGCGACCGTAGCGCCGGCACCGGCCGCGATCACGCCGAGGGCCTGGAGGAGACTGGTCTTGCCGACGCCGCCGGGTCCATGAACGTACAGCACCGAGAACGGCGGGTCGATGGCATCGTCCAAGGCGGCCTGGAAGAGCTCCATCTCCGCTGACCGGCCCACAAAGCGTCGTCGGCTGTGCTCGGCCAGCACATCACCGAGTGGCCCCAAGCGGCGCCCGTCCACGCGCGTCACAGAGTCGACCGTAATGCGGATCAACCGCGTACAACAGGGCTGCCCGGGACTGCTGGCGGCGCCGCCACCGAGTCCTACCTATGGCCATGCTCCTACCACCGCAGAACGCCGCCACCACCACCATGTGTCTCCGACCGCGCCTATCGGCATCAGGTCGTACGCCTGACGGTCGGCGCCGACGCCGATCGGTCCCGGCGGAGAGTGACTCGCGGCGTCAACGACCTCGCGCCCAGCCCGACCCATGATCAAAAGTAGTGACGGTTCTGACGAACATCCGCTTGATCCCCGTTCGCGTGCGCCGCCGAATTGACGCGCTCTCGCCCCCGTTCACACGAAGGTAGAGGCGCGCAGCCACGCCGCGGATCGGCCGCCCAACGTGCCGTCATCGCGGCCGGGCTGCGCCCGACCACGAGCCACCCGTGGCCACAACCGTCGCCGGCCACGTGGACCGGCTCGTTCGGCCCGCGCCAGGCCACCGCCTACATCGCGGTCGAACGAGGTAGTTGCTGAGATCGAGGGCGATCCCACGGTCGAGTACGCCGCTGGCGACAGAGTGCGATTCGTCCGCCTCCGGCCCGACCTGACAACCGCTGACGTGTCAACACGCCGGACCACCGAAGACACTGCCCGTGCATGCGATCAAGACATGGCGGCCGGAACCGGCAACGAGCAAACGGCAATCAGCTACCCCGCGCGCTCCGAGAGATCAACTAGGCTTGCCGCCACGCGGAAGTACTTGTTGCGGCCCAGGTCTCCGACCGTTTTGATGTTGAACGCCTGCTGCAGCAGCTGTGCGTCGCCCTCGCTGACTCCGGCCAGGGCAGACACTGGCGCATTGATCAGCTCGGCGAGCGACGAACCCTCGTAGGCCTTGTCGAGTACCTTGTCCAGGTTGGCGGTCACGGCCATGGCTGTCCTCCTTGTGATCGGCGACGTCGTAGCGTACCTGGTACGGGCATCGACGTACCGGGCATTGACGACCAGTCACCCATTCGCGGGGCGGTCGCCCAGGGTGTGATCATCTGTCGTGGCTGGATCATCGCTCGGTTCCCAGATTCCTGCCCACTGAGGTCTGGCGCAATGGACGTTGGCTCGGAGCGATGTCGACCTTCAATGATCGGCTTGACTTCTTGGCGGCGGAGCTTGGACGAGCGGTTGACGTCGGATGGGCCGGACGGTTTCACCCACCAACGCCAGTGAGACGTGCGTGGCCCGCAGCCCGAGTCAACCGCGACTGGCGCGGACGTCGCCGTCCCGCCGATTCGGGGGCACCATCACCCCGGGATCAACGGGCCAGCGGCTGAAGGGCGGCCCCCCGGACCTTGGATGCGGTCAGCGACCGGGCGAGGTCGGCCCGGATCAGCACTGGACGATAGGCCTGCGCGCCACTGCCGAACCACTCCCGGCTCCACACGAGAGCTTGGTCGGTCCGGCCGGCCAGGGCGGGGAACGGGCCCCGCACCACGGGTAGGTAGATGTCGCGATCGCAGGTGGGACAGCGGCGGCTGGGTCGCCCGTCAACGGCTACCGGCACCGGGTCGCCGATGACAAGCTGCACCACCGTGGACAGCTCGGTGCCGGCCCGATTGACCACAGGCCGGGCAGCCACGCCGGCCGGGGCGAAGACCGTCCGCCAAACGTCGGGGGTGGCGAAGTACTCATCGAACACCCAGTTGAGCTGGAGAAGCCCGTTGCGGCCCCAGCGCGGTTCGCCCTTCATCTGGAATGGTGCGCACTGGGTCAGGCCCGCGCCGCAGTCGGCGCATCGGGTGGTGGGATCGTAGGTGACGGACCGGTATCCGAAGGAGTCTTCGCGCGGCTGCGGGTAGCCGTGGTGCCACGTCGGCTGAAGTTGAAGCCACTCGGCGGCGTCGATCTCGGCTCGGGTGAACTCGGTGCGGACGAGGTCCACCGGCCGCTGCCGCTGGACCCAGGCGGCGACGGCCGGCCAGGCGGAGTCGGCCTCGTCGACCTCGAACGTCACGGGCCCCGCCGCGGGGACGTTGATCCCCATGGCGGCCAGCTCTTCCCGCATCCGGTCGGATGACGTTTCGGTGATCCGGTGCACAATGCGCATCTACAACCCCAAGGCCTGGAGAATGGTGGGATAGTTGGCGTAAATCCTCCGCGCCACCGCCTCGACTTGATCCCTGGTGGCGTCCTTGGTCGCCTGCCCGTACGGTATCGCCTCCCGCCAGACCTTGGTGAAGAGGTGGTAGTGCTCGTCCGGGGTTACCGCGACCGAGAGCATGTCCGCGGTCTTCGCGTCGAACACATGGCGGAACCGTTTCTCGATCAGATGGTGGGCCTGCAGGCCGGTGCCCTTGAGGACCTTGCGCAGGTCCCGGTACGAATGCAGGCCGAACTCGCTGGCCCGGGTCAGGCCGTTGAACCCGTCGTCGACCGCCGAGCCGAGCCGGGCCACCTTCCAGGCGCCGTACGCGCCCTTCAGAGCCGTACCGAGGCCCGCGAAGGCGACGTTCATCATCCCGCCGATGAGGAAGTCGCGCAGGCCGTCGGAGAATGTGTACTTGCGGCCGGTGAGCGCCGACATCCCCCATCCGATGGCGACGCTGGTAGCCCCGCCGATGAGGAACGCGCCGAGGAGGACGAGCGGGGAGTCCCCGTTGGGGTCGGACAGGTTGACCGGGTCGGACAGCGCGTACCGGTAGAGGTTGGTGCTGCCGCCGCCGAAGCCGGCCGGGTCCTGGCTGATGAACCGGCCCAGGTCGGGGTTGTAGTAGCGCAGGCGGTTGTACTGCAGGCCGGTGGCCGAGTCGTGCTCCCGGCCGGTGTACTGCTGGGTGTTGCCGCTGGCCGTTCCGGTCGCGGTGACTTTGCCGTACGGGTCGTAGGTGTACTCGGTCGTGAGCTGCCCCGAGTCGTCGACCAGACCGATGACCGAGCCGAGCCCGTCCGTGATCGGAGAGGTCGCGTCCGCGCCGGCGCCGCGGCGCAGCGTGATGTCGCGACCGCCGGCCAGCCGGTCGACGGGCGTCGCCCCGCCGGTCTCGCGGACGATGGCGGCGCCGTCGTAGACGTACGACGTGATGGCGCCGTTGACGGTCGTCGCCGTGCGCCGCCCGACCGGGTCGTAGCCGAAGCTCGCGGCAAGGCCCGGTCCGGTCACGCCGGTGAGCTCGCCCCGGGCGTTCCAAGCGTAAGTGCGCGTGCCGTCGCCGGTGAGCTGGCCCTCGTCGTCGTAGGTGAACGTCTGTCCACCTAGGGCGGTCAGCCGGTCGGCCGCGTCGTAGGTCGCCGGTTGCCCGCCGGCCGGGATGGTGACCCGGGCCAGGCTGCCGCCGGCGGCGGCGATCCGCCCGACCGGGTCGTAGGTGTAGGTGAGGTCGCCGATCTCGGCGGCGGAGGCGTTGGTGAACGTGAGGCCGGTCAACTGGGACGCGGCGTTGTAGGTGTAGCTGGTGGTCACGGACGGCCGGACGAGGCTGGTGACCCGACCGGCGCCGTCGCGGTTCCAGGTCGCGACGGTTCCGCCCTGCGCGACCGAGGTGAGTAGGCCCGTGTCGTCGTAGTCGTAGTCGATCGACGCCTGGCCGGGCACCGTGGTCGTGGTGGTCCGGCCGAGTGTGTCGTAGGTGTAGGTGAGCGTGCCCGTGGGCGTGGCGACGGCAGTAATCTGGTCCTGGTCGTCGTAGGTCAGTGTGACGGTGCCGTCGGTCGAGTCGGTGACCGTGGTGAGGCGGTCCAGCGAGTCGTACCCGTTGCTGATCGTGCTCGCGTTGGCCTGGCCCACGCCGTGACTGACGAGAGTCGCCTGGCCCAGCGCGTTGTACTGCGCGGTGGTGGTCTTGCCCAACCGGTCCGTCGTGGTCGTGACCCGCCCGGCCAGGTCGTAGCCGACCGACGCGATGTGGCCGAGCGGATCGGTCATCGAGGTGACCCGGTCCATCACGTCGTGGCTGAACGTGGTGGTATGCCCGCGCGCGTCGGTGACCGTGGTCAGGTTGCCGTTGCCGTCGTAGCCGTACCGGGTGGTGTTGCCCAGCGGGTCGGTCTCGGAGAGGACCAGGTTGTCCAGGTCGTAGTCGGTCAGCGTGCCGGCCCACAACGGGTCGATCATCGCGATCGGCCGGCCGGCCGCGTCGGTGATCCGCTGGCTGGTGCGACCCAGGGGATCGGTGACCGACGTCAGGTCGCCCATCGTGAAGCCGAACGTGGTGGTGTTGCCCAGCGGGTCGGTCACCGCGACGGGCTGGCCCGACGCGGTGTAGGTGGTCGTGGAGACGCGGCCCTCCGCGTCCGTGGTGGAGGTCAGGTCGCCCTTCGCGTTGTAGGCGAACCGGGTGATGTGGCCGGCCGGGTCGGTCACGGCGAGGGGCTGAGCGAACGGTCCGCCCCGGGTGATGGTGGCCGTCGACGCCGAGGGGGTGCCGTAATGGGACGTCACGGCGATCACGTCACCGTTGCTGTCGTACCCGATCGCGGTGACGCGCCCGTGGGGGTCGGTCAGCCGGGTCGGCAGGTGGGTGGTCGGGTCGCGGACGGTCGTTGTGGTCCGGGCCATGGTCGTGCCGGCGGCGACCGTCTGGCTGCTGACCCGTCCGCCGGCGAAGCTGGTCACGGTGACCCGGCCCTCCGGGTTGCTCACCGTGGTCTCGGTGACGTCTCCGGACCCGTCGGTCTCGTACGCGAACTGGTAGCGGGTGCCGTCGGCCAGGGTCTGGCTCTCCACCCGGTCGTTGGCGTCGTAGGTGTTGGTGAGGTAGGTGAGGAAGCGTGGATCCGCGATGGACGTCATCCGGTTCTCGGCGTCGTAGCCGTAGAACGTCGCGCGCCCGGCCGGGGAGAAGACCGTGATGAGCCGGTCGTCGTTGTCGTAGACGTAGGTGACGGCGCGCCCGGCGCTGTCGCGCACCTGGCTTATGCGGTCGTCGCGGTCGTAGGTGAATGCGAACCACCGTCCGCTCGGCGACACGACCGTAGTGATCTTGCCGGACTGTCCACCGCTGTCCCGGATAATGGTGATCTGGTTGCCGTGACGGTCTCGGATCGCCTGCAGGGGGTTGTTCACGCCGAAGACGTAGACCATGCCGTCGGTGCGCACCAGGTCCCAGCCGTTGCCGTTCCAGGCCATGATCGCGTTGCGGAACGGGCCCGTGGTGTCGGTGGTCTCGAAGACCGCGTCGGCGAAGCCGCCGCCGGGACTGGTCCGTACCATGTGGACCTTGCCGCTGTCCGGCAGGACGAGGTCGGCCTCGGTGTACTGCTGGTCCGACTGCAGGAAGATCCCGTAGGTGAAGTTGGTCCCGATCCCGAACGGGCGCACCACGTCGTCCGCCGGACGGTAGGTGCGGGTGATGGCGATCGGCATGATGTCGGGCAGCACCAGGTCGGTGTGGGTCTCGATGAACAGGCCGGTGCCGAGGTCGACCGGGTCGCCGTCGAGCTCGCCGTCGTCACTTGGGCCCGAGCCGGCGCCGCGCAGCGGGCCGGCGTTGATCATCGCCCCGGTGAACTCCCACACCCGCACCCCGGGGTCGGGCACGATCTGTCGGCCGTCCGCGGTGACGCGGCCGCGCCCGTACACGTACCAGCCGCGACCATCGGGCCCGTAGTTCCAGAAGTCCACTCTGGACCCTGCGGCGAGCCGGTGCGAGTTGGGGTAGACGATCGTGGCGCCGTCGGGGAACACGTACGAACCGCCGGGCTGCACGGTGAAGTAGACCGGCGTCACCACACCGGCCGGCAGCGGGAATGGCGGCCGGTCGACCGGAATCGCCGTGATGGACAGCGACCTGACCGGGCGACCGTCCCGGTCGGTCACCACGGAACCGGCGGGCAACCGCACCTCGAAGCCCGGGATCGCCGACGTCGTGATGACGGTCTCGGCCCGCGTCGGCGACGGGAACCGGACGGCGTGGCGCGTGTCCAACCGGGTCATCCAGATCGTGTACGGCAGCACGAGGGTCCGCCCGGCCGTCAGGTCGATGCCCACCTCGAAGACGCCGAACGAACGCCTGCGGGTGTTCGCGGTGGACCCGTCGATGACCATCTCGTGGTGCCCGGCGGGCAGTCCGGACAGCAGGAACCGTCCGGTGCCGTCGGTCGTGGTCGACCGGCCGTCCACGCTCAGCGTCACACCGGGCAGCGGCCGGCCGGTGAGCAGCAGCACCTGCCCCGACACCGCGGTGACGCCGCGATCCGCGCTCAGCGCCGGTGTGGTGATATCGTGCGCCGCGCGGTGGCTGTTCCAGTCGGCGCCCGCGAGGTTGAACCGGTCCGGTAGCCACGCCTCGGCCGCGTCCACCGGCGGATCTGAGTCTGATTGCGCTCGCTCCGCTCGCGCGGGCCCCGGCTGCTGTGCGGCGGCGCCTTCCCCCCTCGCTCGTTCCTCGCCCGTCTGTCCCGGCACCGCCGGATCCGGGGCCGCGGGTGGCGCGGTGCCGGGGGTCACCTGTACGGTGGCGCTTCCGGTCGTCGCCGCGGGCGGGTTGACCAGCAACGAGTAGGTGCCGTCGACCGGCAGCGTCTGGTCGGCGAACGTCGTCGACGTGGCCCCGGTCGTGCGCGTCACGAGGGTCGACCCGTCGGGCTCGCGCACGGTGTACGTGGACGAACCGATCGAAGCGGCGGTGACCGCGACGGTCACGACCTGGCCGGCCGTGCCCGGGAACGTCACGGTGCCGTTCTGTCCCGGCGTGGTCAACGTCACCCCGACCGCTGGCCCGCCGACGGTGGTCGGCACCTCGACATCGGCCGGCACGTCGTAGACCCGCACCGTGATCGAGCCCACGGTAGCCCCGTTCGGGTTGACCGACATCGTGTACGTGTCGGCCGCCGGCAGGGTCAGCGTGTCGAAGAACAGGGACGTCGCGGTCGTCGACGATGTGGCCAGGGTGGTGCCGGTCGAGGTCTTCAACGCGTACGCCGTCGACCCGAGATTGCCGGCGGTGAAGTGGACGCTGACCCGCTGCCCGGCCGTACCCGGGAACGTCACCGCACCGTTCTGGCCGGGCGTGCCGATCGGCAGCACCACCGCGGCCCCGCCTGCGCTCGCCGCCACCGATACGTCGGCCGGCACCTCATGGATCCGCACCGTGATCGAGCCGAAGTTGGCCCCGGTCGGGTTGACCGACACCGTGTACGTATCGGCCGCCGGCAGGGCGAACGTGTCGAAGTACAGCGTCGTCGCCGTGGTCGTCGTCGACGCCAGCACCGTGCCGGTCGACGTCTTCACCGCGTACGCCGCCGCCCCGACCGTCCCCGCCGTGAAGTGGACACTGACCCGCTGCCCGGCCGTACCCGGGAACGTCACCGCACCGTTCTGTCCCGGCGTGGTCAACGCCACGGTGACCGCCGACCCGCCCACGGTCGCCGCCACCGATACGTCGGCCGGCACCTCATGGATCCGCACCGTGATCGAGCCGAAGTTGGCCCCGGTCGGGTTGACCGACACCGTGTACGTATCGGCCGCCGGCAGGGC
>Ga0307415_100000065_pt1 | contig 43936 bp, 44 predicted proteins | sample DK1Cmetagenome_FD_204524 | JGI IMG/M metagenome (GOLD analysis project Ga0307415, IMG submission 204524) | Maize rhizosphere microbial communities from greenhouse at UC Davis, California, United States - DK15-C-2 | ecosystem: Host-associated > Plants > Roots > Rhizosphere > Soil | place: USA... | reverse complement strand
TGGCCGAGTTCAACGGCGAGACCGAGCATGTCCACCTGCTCGTCCGGTTCCCCCCGACCGTGGCGCTCTCCCGGCTCGTCAACAGCCTCAAGGGCGTCTCCTCCCGGCGGCTGCGGCAGGAGTTCCCCGAACTGGCCCGGCACTACTGGCGGGCCAGACGGCTGTGGTCGGGGTCCTACTTCGCCGGGTCGGTCGGCGGGGCCCCGCTAGACGTCCTCCGGGCCTGCATCGAGCAGCAGCGCCGACCCCACGACGCGATTCAGCCCCGGCCTGAAGGCCGGAGCCCTCTCGCGGAAGATCGGTAGCCTGCCATCGACAACGACAGCCTAGCGGGAGGTCGCCATGGCCGGTCGCTACGTGGGTGAGACCGCGGTGGGGATCGCGGCCGCGGTCAAGGCCGGCCGGGTGTCGCCGACCGAGGTGCTGGAGGAGCACCTGGAGCGGATCGCCGCCCTGGACGGCCGGCTGGGGGCGTTCCGGCTGGTCAGGGCCGAGGAGGTCAGGGCCGAGGCCCGAGCCCTGGAGGGCCGCGACGACCTGGGCCGGCTGCCGCTGGCCGGGGTGCCGGTGGCCATCAAGGACAACCTCGACCTGGCCGGGTGTCCGACCCGCAACGGCTCGGCGGCCACCAGCCCGGAGCCGGCCGCGGCCGACGACGAGCTGGTCCGGCGCCTGCGCGAGGCCGGGGCGCTGCTGGTCGGCAAGACCAGCGTGCCCGAGCTGTGTCTGTGGCCGTTCACCGAGAGCGAGGCCTTCGGGGTCGCCCGCAACCCCTGGAGCCTCGACCACACCCCGGGCGGCTCCTCGGGCGGCAGCGCCGCCGCGGTGGCCTCGGCCATGGTCCCGGTCGCCCTGGCCACCGACGGGGCCGGCTCGATCAGGATGCCGGCCTCCAACTGCGGGCTGGTCGGCATCAAGCCCGGGCACGGGGTGGTGCCGTTCCCGCCCACCGGGGTGTCGACCTGGTCACGCATGAGCGAGTTCGGGCCGCTGGCCACCACCGTGGCCGACCTCGGGCTGGCCCTGGACGTGCTCGCCGGCGGCGACGCCTTCCGGGCGGTGGCGCCGCCGGACCGGCCGCTGCGGATCGGGGTCAGCGCCAAGCCGGGCGCGGTCGGGGTCAAGGTCGACCCGCAGGTCCGGGCGGCCATGGACGCCACCGCCGAGGCCCTGGCCGGGGCCGGGCACCGGGTCGGGACCGTCGAGCCGCCCTGGCGCAACGGCGACGCCGCCGCGATCATCCAGCGCATCCTCTACGGCTGCGCCGAGGACACCGACCGCCTGCCCTGGGAGGCCCTGGAGCCCCGCACCCGGGCCGAGGCCCGGGTGGGCCGGCTGCTGCGCCGGGCCCGGCCGGCCCCGACCGGCCCGCCCCGCCGGGCGCTGGCCCGCTACCAGGCCTGGTTCGAGGGTCACGACGTGCTCCTCAGCCCGACCCTGGCCCAGCCGCCGCTGCCGGTCGGCGCCTACCGGGGCAAGGGCCTGGCCAGGACGCTGCTCGGCATGACCGCCTACATGCCGTTCACCCCGCCCCTCAACCTGGTCGGCTTCCCGGCCGCGTCGGTCCCGGCCGGCCCCACCGACGACGGCCTGCCCCTCGGGGTCCAGCTGGCGGCCGCCCCCGGCGGCGAGGCCCTGCTGCTGTCGCTGGCCCGCCAGCTCGAGACCCTGCGGCCCTGGCCCCGCCACGCCCCCCTGGAGCCGGTGGCCGCTCCCCCTCAGCGCTCGTAGACGGCGGCGCCCCCCGCCGCCGCAGCCCGCGGCCAGGACCAGCAAGAGGACGGCGAACCACCGGACCGGCTTCATGCTCTCCTGCGCAGGACGGCCAGGCTCCGCGAGGTCATCGACAATTCCTCTCCGGCCAGGTAGCTGGGGGCGTCGGCCGCGGGGGGGCGAACATAGGCCAGGCCGGTGTCGGCCACCAGCTCGTACTCCTTGGCCCAGGGGTCGCCGGGGAGGGTGAACAGGGCCGGCTCGGTGCCGCCGTTGAACAGCAGCAGGAAGCTGGCGTCGACCATCCGCTGGCCACGCGGCCCCCGGTCGGGCAGCTCCTCGCCGTTGAGGAACACCCCCAGGGTGGAGACGTCCGGTGCCCGCCAGTGGGTCTCGCCCATCTCGGCCCCGTCCGGGGTGAACCAGCCGATGTCCTTCACCCCCGAGCCGTGGATGGCCTGGCCCTGGAAGAACTTGCGCCGCCGGAACACCGGGTGGTCGCGCCGCAGGGCGATCACCGCCCGGGTGAACTCGACCAGCGCCTCGGCGTCCTCGCCCGGCTCCCAGTCGACCCAGGAGATGTCGTTGTCCTGGCAGTAGGCGTTGTTGTTGCCCTGCTGGGTGCGGCCCAGCTCGTCGCCGGCCAGCAGCATCGGCACCCCGGCCGACAGCAGCAGGCTGGCCAGGAAGTTGCGCTTCTGGCGCTCGCGCAGGTGGTTGATCTCGAGGTCGTCGGTGGGGCCCTCCACGCCGCAGTTCCAGGAGCGGTTGTCGGTCGTGCCGTCGCGGTTGCCCTCGCCGTTGGCCTCGTTGTGCTTGTCGTCGTAGCTGACCAGGTCGTTCAGGGTGAAGCCGTCGTGGCAGGTGACGAAGTTGATGCTGGCGTACGGCCGGCGGCCGTCGGACTGGTACAGGTCGCTGGAGCCGGTGAGGCGGTAGGCGATGTCGGCCACCCCGGTGCGGGCGCCGCGCCAGAAGTCGCGCATGGTGTCGCGGTAGCGGCCGTTCCACTCGGTCCACAGCACCGGGAAGTTGCCGACCTGGTAGCCGCCCTCGCCCACGTCCCAGGGCTCGGCGATCAGCTTCACCCGGCTCACCACCGGGTCCTGGTGGATCAGGTCGAAGAAGGCCGACAGCCGGTCGACCTCGTGGAAGCTGCGGGCCAGGGCGCTGGCCAGGTCGAAGCGGAAGCCGTCGACGTGCATCTCCTCGACCCAGTAGCGCAGCGAGTCCAGGATCAGGGCCAGCACCTGGGGATGGCGGGCGTTCAGGGTGTTGCCGGTGCCGGTGTAGTCCATGTAGAAGCGCCGGTTGGAGTCGACCGTCCGGTAGTAGGAGCGGTTGTCCAGGCCCCGGAACGACAGCGTCGGGCCCATGTGGTTGCCCTCGGCGGTGTGGTTGTAGACGACGTCGAGGATCACCTCGATGCCGGCCGCGTGCAGGTTGCGGACCATCGCCTTGAACTCGCTGACCTGCTGGCCGCGGGTGCCGGTGGAGGAGTAGCGGGCCTCGGGGGCGAAGAAGCCGATCGAGTTGTAGCCCCAGTAGTTGGTCAGGCCCATCTGGACCAGGTGGTGCTCGGAGACGAAGTGGTGGACCGGCAGCAGCTCCAGGGTGGTCACGCCCAGCCGCAGGAGGTGGTCGATGACCGGGCCCGAGCCCATGGCCGCGAAGCTGCCCCGCTGGTGCGGGGGCACGTCTGGGTGGCGCATGGTGAACCCGCGCACGTGGGCCTCGTAGATGATGGTGTCCGCCCAGGGCACGTTGGGGCGGCGGTCGTCGCCCCACGGGAAGGCGTCGTGGACCACCACCGACCGGGGCACGTGCGGGCTGGAGTCGCGCTCGTCGCGGTGCAGGTCGTCGCCGCCGACGTGGTAGCCGAACACCGAGTCGTCCCAGTCGACCATCCCCTCGACGGCCCGGGCGTACGGGTCGAGCAGCAGCTTGGCCGGGTTGCGGCGCTCGCCCCGCTCGGGATCGTAGGCGCCGTGGACCCGGAAGCCGTAGCGCTGGCCGGGGCCGGCCTCGGGCACGTAGCCGTGCCAGGTGTGGGCGGTGACCTCGGGCAGGCGCAGGCGCCGCTCGACCCCGGTCTGGTCGAACAGGGCCAGGTCGACGGCGTCGGCCCCCTCGGCGAAGACGGCGAAGTTGGTGCCCTCGCCATCCCAGGTCGCCCCCAGCGGGCGGGGCTGCCCTGGCCACATGGGCTCTGGAGCGGCCGTCATCGCCCGCGACAGCTGATCATGGTCGGGTCAGTGTGCCGTAACCTCCGCGCATGACGCTCGACGAGCTGCGCCGAAGCGCCCGCCGGCGCGGGATCGCCACCAGCTTCACCGACGCCGGCGGGCGCTTCCACACGGTGTCGGACACCACCCTGCGGGCCGTCCTGGAGGCCATGGGCCCGGCCCCCGAGGCGACGGCCTGGCCCCCGGTGGTGGTCGCCCGGCAGGGGCGCCGCTGCGACTGGCGGCCGCCGGCGGGCGAGCCGGTCACCCTGGCGCTGGAGCGTGGGGCCGAGCGGCCGCTGCCGGCCGAGCTGCCCGGCGACCTGCCGCCGGGCCGGCACCGGCTGGCCGGCCGCACCGGGGCCGCCACCCTGGTCGTCGCGCCCGGTCGCTGCCACCTGCCGGCGGCCCTGGCCGGCGGCGGGCGCGCCTGGGGCTGGGCGGCCCAGCTGTACGCCGTCCGGTCCCGGTCCAGCTGGGGCATCGGCGACCTCGGCGACCTGGGCGGGCTGCTGGCCGCCACGGCGCCCCTGGGGGCCACCTTCGCCCTGCTCAACCCGTTGCATGCCGCCTCTCCAGGGGAGCCCAGCCCCTACAACCCCTCCAGCCGGGTGTTCCGCAACCCGCTGTACCTGCGGGTCGAGGCCGTCCCCGAGCTGGCCGCCCTGACCGGCGGCGAGCGCGACCGGGTCGAGGCCCTGGCCCGGGCCGGCCGCGACCTGCTGGCGCGCGACCGCATCGACCGGCCCGCCGTCTACCAGTTGAAGGACGAGGCCCTGCGCCTGGCCCACGGGGCGCTGGCCCGGCTCCCCGAGCGCCGGGCCGGGCTGGCCGCCTACCGCGCCGCCGCCAACCTGGAGCGGTTCGCCACCTTCTGCGCGCTCCAGCACGTCCACGGCCGCGACTGGCGGGGCTGGCCGGCCGCCTACCGGGACCCGGCCCGGCCCGAGGTGGCCGCCTTCGGGGCCGAGCACGGCGACGAGGTCGGCTACCACGCCTGGCTGCAGTGGCTGCTCGACGAGCAGCTGGCCGCCGCCACCCCCGGCGAGGGGCTGGGCGTCCTCAACGACCTGGCCATCGGGTTCGCCCCCGACGGCTTCGACGCCTGGACGTTCCAGGACGAGCTGGCCGCCGGCATCACCGTCGGCGCCCCGCCCGACCCGCTGGGCCCGCGGGGTCAGGACTGGGGCCTGCCGGCGTTCGTCCCCGAGCGACTGGCCGCCGGCGGCTACGAGCCGTTCGCCCAGACCATCCGGGCCGGGATGGCCCACGCCGCCGGCCTGCGCATTGACCACGTGATGGGCCTGTTCCGCCTGTTCTGGATTCCCGAGGGGGCCGAGCCGGCCGAGGGCACCTACGTCCGCTGCCCGGCCGACGACCTGCTCGGGGTCCTGGCCCTGGAGAGCATGGCCGCCGAGGCCCTGGTGGTCGGCGAGGACCTGGGCACGGTCGAGCACGGGGTGCGGGAGCGGCTGGAGGCCGAGGGCGTGCTCTCCTACCGGCTGGCCTGGTTCGAGCACGGCCCCGGCGGCGGGCGCCGCCGCGCCGCCGACTACCCTCGCCTGGCCCTGGCCGCCACTACCACCCACGACCTGCCCACCGTGGCCGGGTTCTTCAGCGGCAGCGACCTGCGGCACCTCTACGAGATTGGGGTGGCCGCGCCCGGCGGGGACGAGCAGGCCGACCAGGAGGCGCAGCGGGCCAGCCTGCGCCGGCTGCTGGAGGACGAGGGGCTGCTGGCCCCGGGGGAGGAGTCGGTGGAGGCGATCGTGGCCGCCCTCTACGGCTTCCTCGCCCGGACCCCGTCGATGCTGCTGGCGGCCACCCTGGAGGACGCGGTCGAGGCCCACGAGCGCCCCAACGTCCCCGGCACCATCGACCAGCGCCCGAACTGGTCGCTGCCCCTGCCCGTCCGGCTCGAGGAGCTGGCCGACGACCCCCGGGTCCGGCGGCTGGCCGGCATCCTCTCGGCCGGGATCGTCCGGGCCGCTCCCGAAGCTGAGAGGAAGTCTTAGGGAATCGGCGGCCCGCGCAGGATATGATCACCGGCGCAACCTGCACCTCGCGGGTAAGGTAGCGGCGCTCTGGGAGGGCCACGTGAGCCAACCAGCTCTCGAGGAACAGTTCGAACCGGCGGCGGGGGACACGGTCCAGGCCGCCCGGGCCCGCTCCTCCTGGGAGCTGTTCCGCCATCGCTTCCGGCAGGACAAGGCGGCCATGGCCGGGGCCGTCATCCTGGTCGTCCTGGTCGCCCTGGCCCTGGCCGCGCCCCTGTTCGCCCGGCTGGTTGGCCACGGCCCCAACGAGCTGTTCGGCGACGAGATGCTCACCCCCGACATCGGCCTACCCAAGGGACCGAACGCGCAGTTCTGGTTCGGGGGCGACCAGGTCGGCCGGGACGTGTTCGTTCGGACCCTCTACGGGGCGCGCACTTCGCTGACGGTGGCCATCGTGGCCACCGGCCTGGCCGCGCTCCTCGGCGTGAGCCTCGGGATGATCGCCGGCTACCGGGGCGGGAAGACCGACACGGCCATCTCGCGGCTGGTCGACATCGTGCTCTCCATGCCGATCCTGCTGCTGGCGATCGGCCTGGCCAGCGTCTGTTCGGTCTCGGCCAACGGCTGCCTGGGTGGCCTGCTCCAGCCCGGCCTGAGCCTGGTGATCGGCATCATCGCCCTGTTCACCTGGCCCAACATGGCCCGCCTGGTCCGCGGCCAGGCGCTCACCCTTCGCGAGAAGGAGTTCGTCGAGGCGGCCCACTCGCTGGGCGCCCGCGCCCCCCGCATCATGTTCAAGGAGCTGCTCCCCAACCTGCTGGCGCCGATCGTCGTCTACGCGACCCTGCTGATTCCGGCCAACATCCTGTTCGAGGCGGCGCTGTCGTTCCTGGGCGTGGGGGTGCCGCAGTCGACGCCCTCGTGGGGCCGGATGCTGTCCGACGCGGCCGCCGGGCAGCTCTTCACGGTGGCCTGGTGGATGATGGTGTTCCCCGGCCTGTTCCTGCTGGCAACCACCCTGTCGTTCAACCTGGTAGGCGACGGCCTCCGGGACGCGCTCGGGCCCACGGAACGGTGAGCCGGCGCGGCTGGCAGGTGAAGGAAGGAGGCTCCATCCGACGCAGGCACCGACGACGGTGACCGTTTCTCCAGGGAGGAAGTGGAGGATCGATGGGCAAGAGACGACAGCGACTTCGTTTGGTGGGACTTGCCCTCGTCGTGGCGCTGGTGGCCGCGGCGTGTGGTGGCGGTGACGACGAAGGCGGTGGCGGTGAGCAGCAGGCGACCCCGCAGAAGGGCGGGGTGCTGCGCACGGCCCAGACCGACTTCGGCCTCACCAACGGCTTCGACCCGACCGGCGAGTACATCGCAACCGGGATCGGTATGTACCAGGCGATGCTGCGGCCGTTGATGGGGTACAAGGGCGTCGCGGACGCGCCCGGCAACGAGGTCCTCCCCGACCTGGCCGCCGCCCCGCCGGAGATCTCCAGCGACGGCCTGAAGTACAGCTTCAAGCTCAAGCCGGGCGTCAAGTGGGCCCCGCCGCTCAACCGCGACGTCACCTCCAAGGACGTCGCCTACGCCTTCCAGCGGATCAACACGGCCTCGCTGGTCGCCCAGTACGGCTTCTACTACTACGGCACCATCAAGGGCATGGACGGGAAGGCCAAGTCCCCCGACGCGAAGATCTCCGGCATCGAGACGCCGGATGACCAGACGATCATCTTCAACCTCGACCAGCCCGCCGGCGACTTCCTGTACCGGGTCGCCGAGCCGGCCACCGCGCCGGTCCCCGAGGAGGTCGCCAAGTGCTTCACCAAGGCCGGTGACTACGGCCGCTACGTGATCTCCTCCGGGCCGTACATGATCCAGGGCTCGGACAAGCTCGACATCTCCTCCTGCAAGGCGATGAAGCCGATTTCCGGGTTCGACCCGAGCAAGTCGCTCACGCTGGTCCGCAACCCGAACTACGACCAGGCCACCGACAACCTGCGCTCCAACTACGTCGACGGCATCCAGGTCACCATCGACACCAACCTGGACGACATCTTCAGCAAGATCGACGCCGGCCAGCTCGACTCGTCGTTCTCGGACCAGCCGCCCAAGACGGTGCTGCAGCGCTACCTGACCGACCCGGCCAAGAAGCAGTACATGCACAGCAACAACGGCGACCGGACCTGGTACATCACCATGAACTTGGCCACGCCGCCGTTCGACGACGTCCACGTGCGCAAGGCCGCCAACTGGGTCATGGACAAGGCCGCCATCCTGCAGGCCTGGGGCGGCACCACCTTCGGCGACATCGCCACCCACAACATCCCGCCGATCGTGCTCAGCGACAAGCTCGGGGCCGACTACAACCCGTATGCCACGCCGGACAACCGGGGCGACGAGGCCAAGGCCAAGGAGGAGATGAAGCAGTCCAAGTACGACAGCAACAAGGACGGCGTCTGCGACGCCTCGGCCTGCAAGAACCTGGTGATGGTCAACCGCAACTACGGGGCGTGGGCCGACAGCGAGCCCGTGGTGGTGTCGAGCCTGCAGAAGATCGGCATCCAGGTGAAGCCGCGCGCGCTGGCCACCAGCGCCGCCTACACCACCATCCAGACGGTCAAGAACATGGTCCCGATCGCGCTGAACGCCGGCTGGGGCAAGGACTTCGCCGACGCGGTCACCTTCGCGGTCCCGCTGTTCGACGGGCGCTCGATCATCGCCACCGGGAACACCAACTACCCGCTGCTGGGGCTCACCCCCGAGCAGGCGAAGGAGCTCGGCATCAAGTACCCGAGCGGGGTGGAGATCCCCAGCGTGGACGCCGACATCGACGCCTGCCAGAAGATCCCGGGCAACCAGCCGGACCAGCGCAACGAGTGCTACGCCAACCTCGACAAGAAGCTCATGGAGGAGATGGTCCCCTGGGTGCCGTACCTGTGGGCCAAGCAGGTCACCATCACCGCGCCGAGCGTGACCAAGTGGGAGTTCGACCAGTTCTCCGGGTACCTGTCGCTCACCCAGGTGGCGGTCAACAACAACGCGACAATCTCCTGATACGGTAGCGGGGGACGTGGGGGTCGCCGGACCGGCGACCCCCACCCCACCCCACCGTGGGAACGGCGAGGTGACACATGTGGCGCTACATCGTCCGCCGGCTGCTGTGGGTCGTGGTCGTGCTGCTGGTCGTGACCAGCATCACCTACGTCGTCTTCTTCGTGATGCCCTCCACCGACCCGGCCGTGACCTTCGCCGGCAAGAACCCGACCCCCGAGCAGATCGAGGAGGTCCGCAAGCAGTTCGGCCTCGACAAGCCGGTCCCGGTCCAGTACGGCATCTTCATCAAGAACGTCTTCCTGGGTGACCAGTACGGCTGGCCGGGCCTCGGCTTCTCCTACTCGACCCGCTCGCCGGTCAAGGACCAGTTCTACGGCCGGGTCCTGGTCACGGTCCAACTCGCCTTCGGCGCGGCCCTGGTCTGGCTGGCCGTCGGCATCCCCATCGGGATCATCTCGGCCATCAAGCGGCGCACCCTGACCGACCGGCTCTCGATGGGGATCGCGCTGTTCTTCGTGGCCGCTCCGGTGTTCTGGCTGGGGCTCATGGGCCTGTGGCTGTTCTGGTTCAAGCTGCGGTGGTCCCCGGGCACGGGCTACATCGCCTGGGACGACAGCTTCACCGGCTGGCTCAGCCACATGATCCTGCCCTGGGTCGTGCTGGCCATGCTGTACGCCGCCTTCTACGCCCGCATGACCCGCGGGAACCTGATCGAGACCATGAGCCAGGACTACATCCGCACGGCCAGGGTCAAGGGCCTGTCGGAGCGCAAGGTGATCTTCAAGCACGGCCTGCGGGCCAGCCTCACCCCGGTGGTGACCCTCATCGGCCTCGACCTAGGGGCGCTGCTGGGCGGGGCGGTGATCACCGAGACGGTCTTCAACCTCCAGGGTGTCGGCCAGTGGGCGGTCAACTCGGTGTTCCAGGGTGACCTGCCGGTGGTGCTGGCCGTGACGGTCGTGGTCGCGATCGCGGTCACGCTCATGAACCTGATCGTCGACATCGTGTACGCCTACCTGGACCCGCGGGTCCGCTACACCTAGCCCAGCTGGCCAGCCGGCGGCAGGGGGTGCTCGGGCAACTGCTGGGCGACCCCCGCCTCCTGCTCGATGCCCGCCCTGGCCCGGGCCAGGTTCTCGCCCGGCTCCAGGGGGAAGTGGCAGGCGGCCAGGTCGCCGCTGGCCTTGGGCTCGAGCGGCGGCACCTCGTGGACGCAGCGCTCCTGGGCCTTGGGACAGCGCGGGTGGAAGCGGCAGCCGGACGGCGGGTCGATTGGCGAGGGCACGTCGCCGAGCAGGATCACCCGCTCCCGCTGCTGGGCCAGGTCCGGGTCGGGCACCGGGATAGCCGACAGCAGGGCCCCGGTGTAGGGGTGCTTGGGCTCGGCGTACAGCCGGCCGGCGTCGGCCAGCTCCACCACCTTGCCCAGGTACATGACCCCGACCCGGTTCGAGACGTGGCGGACCACCGATAGGTCGTGGGCGATGAAGATGTAGGTCAGCTTGAACTCGTTCTGAAGGTCCTCGAGCAGGTTGATGACCTGGGCCTGGATGGAGACGTCGAGGGCCGACACCGGCTCGTCGCAGATGATCAGCTTGGGCCGCAGGGCCAGGGCGCGGGCCACGCCGATGCGCTGGCGCTGGCCGCCGGAGAACTCGGCCGGGAACCGGTTGTAGTGCTCGGGGTTGAGGCCGACGACCTCCATCAGCTCCTGGACCTGCTGCTTCTGCTCCTTGCCGTCGGCGATGCCGTGGATCTCGAACGGGTCGGCGATGATCGCCCCGACCCGCTTGCGCGGGTTCAGCGACGAGTAGGGGTCCTGGAAGATCATCTGGATCTCGCGCCGGAGCTGGCGAAGCGCGTTGCCTTTCATGTTGGTGATGTCCTGGCCGTCGAACTCGATCGTGCCCTCGGTGACCGGCAGCAGCCGGCAGATGAGGCGGGCCAGGGTGGATTTGCCGCAGCCGGTCTCGCCGACGATGCCCAGGGTTTCGCCCGAGAACACTTCCAGGTCGACGCCGTCCACGGCGTGGACCCGGCCGACCTCGCGCTGGAAGATGATGCCCTGGGTGATCGGGAAGTATTTCTTGACCCCCGAGACCCGCACCAACGGCTGCCGCGCCTCCGGCGCTGGCCGGCCGGCCACCTGCTCCAGATCGACGTTCATCGTGTGGGTGCCACCTCCTGCTGCCAGATGCGCTCCTTGTCCTCCAGGGACAGGTGGCAGGCCGACAGGTGCGAGGGCTTGGCCGGGTCGGCCGGCTCCAGCTCGGGCTCGACCCGGGTGCAGACCTCCATGACATACGGGCAGCGGGGGTTGAACGAGCAGCCCTTGGGCAGGTTGATCAGGCTGGGCGGCTGGCCCTTGATCGGGCGGAGCTGGTCGCCGGTGTGCTCGGCCGCGACCGGCGGGAGCGACTGGAGCAGCCCCCAGGTGTAGGGCATGTGGGGGTTGTAGTAGGCGGTCCGCCGGTCGGCCACCTCGACCGGCTTGCCGCCGTACATGACCAGGACGTCGTCGGCCATGTCGGCCACCACCCCCAGGTCGTGGGTGATGCAGATGATGGCCGTGCCAAACTCCTCCTGGAGCCGCTCGATCAGGTCGAGGACCTGGGCCTGGACGGTGACGTCGAGGGCCGTGGTCGGCTCGTCGGCGATCAGCACCGCCGGGTCGAGGGCCAGGGCCATGGCGATCATGGCCCGCTGGCGCATCCCCCCGGAGAACTGGTGGGGGTAGTCGTCGACCCGCCGCTCCGGCCGGGGGATGCCGACCAGGCGGAGCAGGTTGATGGCCCGGTCGCGGGCCTCCTTCTTGGGGACCTTCTCGTGGGCCAGGATCATCTCGGCGATCTGGACCCCGACCTTGTAGTAGGGGTGCAGGCTGGACAGCGGATCCTGGAAGATCATGGCGATCTTCTTGCCGCGGATCTCCCGCAGCTCGTTGATGTGCAGCTTGAGCAGGTCCCGGCCCTCGAACAGGACCTCCCCGGAGATCCGGCCGCCCCTGGCCAGGCCCATGATGGCCAGGTTGGTGACGCTCTTGCCGGAGCCCGACTCGCCGACGATCCCAAGGGTCTGGCCGGGGTCGAGCGAGAAGTTGACCCCGTCCACCGCCTTGACGACACCGTCGTCGGTGTCGAAGTGGACCCGGAGGTCCCGGACCTCGAGCAGTGCCATGCCCACCTCCCACCCAAGGCCCCGGCCACCGGGGCCAGGGGCATTCTAACTCGCCGTCAGACGGCCTTGAACTGCTCGAACGGCTGCCGGCAGCGGTTGCACCAGAACAGCGTCCGGCACAGGGTCGGGCCGAACAGGTTCTCCAGGGTGGTGTCGCCCGACCCGCACCACGGGCAGGCGGCCGTGGGCCGCATGGCGATCGTCGAGAACAGGGGCCGGCCGTCGCCGGCGGCCGCCGGGCCGGGCGGGGCGAAGCCGCTGTCGCGGAGCTTGCGGCGGCCCTCGGCGGTGATCCGGTCCGAGGTCCAGGGCACGGCGTAGGTCATCTCGACCTCGACCACCGGGGCCAGGCCGGCCAGCCGCTCGGCCACCGAGGCCCGGATCAGCTCCAGGGCCGGGCAGCCGACGAAGGTCGGCAGCAGCTCGACCCGGAGCCGCCGGTCCTCGAGCTCGACGGCGTGGACCAGGCCGAGGTCGACCACGGACACCACCGGGATCTCCGGGTCCGGCACCTCGGCCAGCGCCTCCCAGACCTCGGTCTCGCCGATGGTCCTCACCAGACGGCCTCCGGGTCGGAGCGGCGGACCATGGTGAACTGCTCCCACAGCCAGCGGAAGTCTCCCCCGCGGTCGGGGCCGCGGCAGCCGACGGCGGGCGCGGCCGGGGGCGGGCCGGGCAGGCCCAGGCGGGCCAGCTCCGGGGCCAGGCCGGCCAGCCAGCGGCGCCGCACGTCGGCCAGCGGCTCGGCCAGGACGCCCGCCTCGACCAGCAGGTCGTCGCCCTCGACCCCGTCGAGGACGCAGAGGGCGTCGGGCCAGAGCCGCTCCAGGGCCGCCACCAGCCGGGCCCGGGGCTGGTCGCCGCCGGTGGCCAACCGCTCCAGCCAGGCCACCATGTGCCGCAGGTGGTAGGTCTCCTCGCGGCGCATCTTGGCCACCACCTCGGCCAGCGGGGCGTAGGCGGAGGCGACCAGGGCGTCCAGGCGGGCCGCGTCGGCGGTGTCGTACAGGAACCGGCGGGCCACCGAGAACGCCCAGTCGGTGCGGGGGTGGTCGAGCAGCCGGGCGTGCCGGTACTCCTCGGGCCGGCGGCCGAAGGCGATCGCGTCCGGGTCGCCGCCGTCCAGGTCGGCCAGCAGCCGGTAGAGCGCCTGGGCGTGCCCGATCTCGTCCTGGGCCAGCGACGCGAAGGCCACGTCCTCCTCCAGCAGCGGGGCGATCCCGGTCCACTCGCTGTCCCAGAAGCCGAGCACGAACTCGTCGTCGGCCATGGCCAGGAGGAGGTCGGCGAGCGCGGTCCGGGTGGAGGTGTCGAGCGCCTGGGCGGTCATCGCTTCGGCTCCTCGGCCGCGCCGGCCCGGCTCCGCGCCGCGGCCAGCTTGGCCTTGATCTCGGTGGAGTAGCCGGCCGGCTTCTTGAACGAGCGGTCGAAGGGCGGCTGCAGGAGGTCGGGGTCGTCGAGGTCGAGGATGGCCGCCCGGGGCACGATCCACAGGCGCACCGACTCCTGGCGGCGGCCGTAGAACTCGCGGGCGTAGTGGCTGGCCAGCTCGGCGTCGGGGGCGAGCAGGTTGCCGGCGTGCTGCATGGCCCCGCCCTCCCGCTCCCGGCGGAAGACCTCCCAGACCTGCATCGGCTGGCCGCTCATGGTCAGGCGGCCACCGGGGCGGCCAGGACGGTGTCGCGGACCCACTGGGTCTCGGCGTAGTTGAGCCGGCGGAACTCGAGCCGCTCGGCCGAGCGGGGGCCGTGGCCGGTGACCACCGCGTACAGCTCCTTCCAGTCGGGCTCGGCGTAGGACCAGCGGCCGCTGTCGGGGTCCTGGCGCAGCTCCGGGTCCGGGATCCGCAGGCCGATCTCGCGGATCCGGGGCACGTACACGGTCAGGAACTCCTGGCGCAGGGTCTCGTTGTCCTTGTTCTTGATCCGCCAGGCCAGGTCGCGGTCCTTGGCCGGGTCGGTGCGGGGCCCGTGCATCTGCATCAGCGGCCCCCACCAGCGCTCCAGCGCGTCCTGGACCAGCGCCCGCTGCCGGGCGGTGCCGTTCATCATGGTCAGGACGACGTCGCGCCCGTGCAGGATGTGGACCGACTCCTCCCAGCAGATCTTCTTCATGGTCCGCCCGTAGGGGGCGTAGCTGGACTCGCGCAGCGCCTGCTGGGCCACGATCGCGGCCGCGTCCACCAGCCAGGCGATGATGCCGACGTCGGCCCAGCTCTCGGTCGGGTAGTGGAAGACGTTGTGGAACTTGGTCTTGCCGGCCAGCAGGTCGGCCAGCATCGCCTCGCGGGGCTTGCCCAGGTCCTCGGCCACCCGGTAGAGCAGCTGGGCGTGCCCGACCTCGTCCTGGACCTTGGCCGACAGGGCGAGCTTGCGCTTGAGGGTGGGCGCTCGCAGGATCCACTCCCGCTCGGGCAGCACGCCCATCAGCTCGGAGTTGGCGTGCATCTCGACGAACCGGCAGACGGCCCGGCGGTACTCCTCGGGCATCCAGTCGGTGGCCTCGACCTTGCCGCCGGCGGCCATGTGCCGGTTGAACTCCTGCATCCGCCTGGAATCGGTCATGGCATCCTCTCGTGGGTCGCCTGGAGCCCACCCAGGAACAGGTCGGCATAGCGCTCGGCGAGGGTGTCGGGGTCGAGCGGCCCGTCCGGCCGGTACCAGTGGGCCATCGCGTTCATGGCCGAGAGCACGAGCACCGCGGCCAGCTTGGGGTCGGGGGCGGCCAGCTCGCCGGCGGCCACGCCCTCGGCCAGCACCCGCTCGAAGTAGCCCTGGTAGGCGGCGCGCGAGCGGGAGATCGCGGCGCGCCGCTCCTCGCCCAGGAAGGTCCACTCGAACAGGAACACCTTGGCCCGCTCCCGGCCGCCGGTGACCACCCGGACGTGGGCCGCGACCATCTCGCGCAGCCGCTCCGGGGCCGGTCCGGGGCGCTCGGCGATCGGCCGCGCGGCGGCGTGGAACGCCTCGGCCGCCTCCTCGACGATCGCCGCCAGCACCGCCTCCTTGGAGGGGATGTGGCTGTAGAGGCTGCCGCCCTGGAGGTCCAGGGCCTTGGCGATGTCGCGCATGCCGGTCGCCGCGTAGCCGCGGGAGCTGAACAGGGTGCTGGCCACGTCCTCGATTTGCCGTCGCCGAGTCTGCACGAGCGCTCCTAACGAACAGTTGTTAGGGAACGGTAGCAGGCCGGCCTCGCCCCGGCAACGAACCGGGCACGAGGTGTTTGGTCCCCCCCGAACCGGGCAGTCGGCCCCACCCACGCCTGGAGGAAGGCGCCGAGATGCGCGACAACGTCGCCCTGTCCTGGAACAGGGCCGCCCTGGACGCCGTCCGCCAGGTCCGCATGGGCCCCCCGATCGTGGCCCGGGCCCTGCACGTGCTGCACGCGGCCATGTACGACGCCTGGGCGGCCCACCACGACCGGGCCCTGGGCAGTCGCCTGGGCGACGACCTGCGGCGGCCGCCGGCCGAGCGCGCCCCGGAGGCCCGGCGGGAGGCGGCCAGCTTCGCCGCCCACCGGGCCCTGGCCGACCTGTTCCCCGCCCAGGCGGGCGCCTTCGCCAAGCTGATGGGCGAGCTCGGCTACGACCCGGACGCCGTCGGGCCCGAGGGGTCGCCGAGCGCCGTCGGGGTCGAGGCGGCCCGGGCGGTGCTGGCCTTCCGCCACGGCGACGGCGCCAACCAGCTCGGCGACCTCGGCCCCGAGCCGGGCGGGCCGGCTGCCGCCTACGCCGACTGGACCGGCTACCGGCCGGTCAACTCCCTGCTGGAGCTGGTCGACCCCAACCGCTGGCAGCCGCTGCCCACCGCCGACGGGCTCGGGCAGCGCTTCCTGGTCCCCCACTGGGGCCTGGTCGCCCCGTTCGCCCTGGAGGCCGGCTGGCGGCTGCGGCCGCGGCTGGGACCGCGGCGCCACCCCGGGCGCGGCTACGCCGTCCAGGCCGCCCAGCTCCTCGCCGCCGGCGCCGCGCTGACCGACGAGCACAAGGCGATCGCCGAGTACTGGGCCGACGGCCCCGGCAGCGAGACCCCGCCCGGCCACTGGTGCCTGCTCGCCCAGCAGGTGTCGGTCAGGGACGGCCACGGCCTGGACGAGGACGCGCCGCTGTTCTTCGCCCTCACCGCGGCCCTGCTGGACGCCGGCATCGCCTGCTGGGACGCCAAGCGGGCCTTCGACTCGGTGCGGCCGATCACCGCCGTCCGGTTCCTGTACGCCGGCCAGGAGGTGCTGGCCTGGGGCGGGCCCGGGCTCGGCCCGCGGCCCATCAAGGGCGACGAGTGGCGGCCGTACCTGCCCACCCCGCCGTTCGGCGAGTTCCCCTCCGGGCACTCGACCTTCAGCGCGGCCGCGGCCATGGTCCTGGCCCGCTTCACCGGCTCCGACCGCTTCGGGGCCTCGGCGACCGTCCCGGCGGGCAGCTCGCTGGTCGAGCCGGGCGTCACCCCGGCCGCCGACGTCGTGCTGTCCTGGCCCACCTTCGCCGACGCCGCCGACCAGGCCGGCCGCTCCCGGCGCTACGGCGGCATCCACTTCAAGGCCGGCGACCTGGTCGGCCGGGTGCTGGGGGCCACGGTCGGGGCCCGGTGCTGGCGGGCGGCGGCGGAGCTGTTCTCGGGCGGCCGCGCCGGTCCGGCGGCCGCCTGAGCGGTCCGGTCAGGACGCGGGCTCGTCGTCCGGGTCGTCGGGCAGGTCGCGGGCGGCGGCGGCCCGGCCGCGCTCCAGGCCGGAGCGGTACCTGGTCAGCATGTTCCTGACCTGCTCGGGCGAGCGGCCGGCAGCGCGGCCGGAGGGGTCGCCGGGACGGCTCGGGTCACCGGCGGCGGCCAGGTCGGGGGCCAGGCTGGTGTGCGGGGCCCGCTTGGGCAGGGGCGGCTCGCGCTCGGGGACCTGGGTCATGTAGCGGCGCAGGGGCAGGCTGGCCAGGGCGGCGTCCTCGGACCGGTCGCCGGCCGGCGGCGGCGCGCCCCGGCCGGCCGGCTCGGCCCTCACCACCAGCGGCTCGGGGAGGAACACCAGCGCCGTCACCCCGCCCGAGGACGAGCGGCGCAGCTGCACCCGGACGTCGTGGCGCTCGGCCAGGCGGCCGGCCACCCAGGTGCCGAGCCCCTGCTCCAGGCCCTGCCCGGCCGCCGGGTCGCCGGCCAGGCGCCGGTTGACCGCCTCCAGCTCGGCGTCGGTCATGCCCAGGCCCTGGTCCTCGACCTCGAGCACGTGGCCGGACCCGACCCGCTGCCCGCTCACCCGCACCCGGGTCTCGGGGGCCGAGAAGGCGGTGGCGTTGTCGACCAGCTCGGCCAGCAGGTTGGCCAGGTCGTCGGCGGCCGGGCCGGGCACCAGCAGGTCCTCGGGCACGGCCAGGTCGACCCGGGGGGCGTCCGGGTTGCCACGCACCGCCACCGCGGCCACGTCGGCCAGCGGGACATGGTCATCGTGGTCGTTGCTGGGCTGGCCGCCGGCCAGAACGATCAAGTTGTGGGCGTTGCGCCGCGCCCGGGCGGCCAGCCGGTCGACCTGGAGCAGCCGCCCCGGCAGCCTCGGGTCGGCGTGGTCGCGCCCGACCCGCTCCAGCAGCTCCAGCTGCTGGTCCACCAGGTCCTGGCTCCGCCTGGCCAGATCGGCCAGCCCCGCCCCAGCCGCCGGGTCGGGCGGCGGCAGAGCACGGGCACCGAGGCCAGCACCCTCGGCCAGAGGCCCATCGCCTCCCGCCAGGGGGGTGTGGACAGCCCCGCGCTCCTTCCATCCCGCTGGGCGACCCTCCCGTCCTGGGGGCCCGGGCACCGGAGCGTGGGGCTCCGGCGCGGCCCGGTCGGCGCCGGAGCGGTCGGCGCCGAATCGCTCAGGGGCCGGGCGGTCGCGGGACCCGCGGGACCGGCCGGCGGCCAGGACCAGGAGGACCGTGGCGGCGCAGGCGGTCAACAGGAACACCCCGCCGTAGGCGACCGTCCGCCGGTCGGCGTCGCGGTCGGCCAGGGCGGCCAGCCGGGCCACCTCGTTGTTCAGGCCCAGCTCGACCTCGCCCATCCGCTCCACGGTGGTCGTGGTCGCCCGCGACCATGCCGCCAGGTCGGGGGCGGAGCCGGACCCACCCTCCAGGGCGCCCCGGCGCAGGGCCTCGGCCTGCTCGACCTCGGCCACCGGGAAGGCTTGGCGGTACAACCGGAACTGCTCGGCGCTGGCCAGGGCGGCGAACTCGGCCAGGAGCGCGTCCTGGCGGCCGGCCTGGATGGCCAGCTGGACCCGGTCTGTCTGGTCGAAGCGACCGCCGGCCGCCGCCTGGGCGGCCGCTTGCCGCTCGCGATCGGCCAGCTCCCGGGCCCGCCAGACGGCGCTGGCCGCGGTCACGGCCCGCAGCAGGCCGGCGTCCTGGCCGGCCTCGCGCAGCCCGATCTCGGAGCCGACGCCCAGCAGGTCGCCGACGATCCTGAAGTAGCGGCGGGACACCGCGGCCGACGCGGTGGCCTGGTCCCCGGGTGCCGGGGCGTCGACGGTGGCCCGCAGGGCCGCCAGCCCGGCCAGCTCGGCCAGCCCGGCGTCGAGGCGCTGGTCCAGCCGGCGGTCCCGGCCGGACAGCTCGATCCGGGTGGCGGCGACGCGGTAGGCGGCGGCGGCGTGGTCGACCGCCCGCCGGGCCGTCTCCAAGGCCGTGCCGGCCCCCCCGGGCTCCTGGCCGGCCGGCGGGGCGACGGACAGGCTCCGCTCCCGCTGGAGCTCGTGGACCAGGGTGGTCAGGGCGCCGACGAAGGGCACCAGGCCCCGCACGCGCTCGGCCTGGGCGCTCTGCCGCAGGCTGGCGACCGCGCCGACGCCGGCCAGGACCAGGACGGCCAACAGCGGGATCGCCAGGAAGGCCGCGCCAGCCGGGCGGCGCGTGGTCTGGGGGGGCTGCGCCATCTCCCTGGTCCGTCTCACAGACCGCGTATGAAACAGGTTCGAGGGGTTCGTCTCAACAACCGGTCAAGCGTCGCACACGTCACCCGACCCGGTGCCCGCGGACCAGGCGGCTGGTGAAGGCGGCCCGGCGGGCCGGCGGGACCCGGCCGCCGATGCGGGCCACGAACAGGTTGGCCGGGTCGTAGGCGATCTCGGGCTCGTCGGTGGGCAGCGACTCGAACCCCGCGGCCTCGAACACCCGCCGCAGGACCTGGCGGTAGGCGACGGCCGACAGGCCGCTCTGCTCCAGGTCCCAGTGCCAGGACAGGCCGGAGGCGATCAGGATGAGGTCCTCGAAGGGGTCGGGCTCGACGGCGAAGCGGAGCAGGGCGCTGGCCACCCCGCCCCGCCGCCAGCCGGTGGCCACCTCGACCGCGCCCACCTCCAGCAGCCCGGGCAGGCTGGCGAAGCGGGTCCCGGACTCGGGCTCGAGCACGGCCACGTACCCGACCACCACCCCCTCGGGCGTGTGGGCGACCACCACCTCGCCGGTCGGCTCCTCGGCGATCCTGGCCAGCACCTCGCGCTCCTGCTCGGGGGCGCGCACGAAGGCGTGGATGCCGGGGTCGACCTCGAGCCGGCGCAGCAGCGAGCCCGGGCAGCGGTCGCGCAGCACCAGCGGCCCCCGAGAGGCCTGGTGCCGGCCGGCCCGCGGCTCCCAGCCCGGCAGCCGGGCCGCGCCGCCGGCCCGGGAGGCCAGCGGGTAGACGACCCGCACCGACGGCGGCAGGACCAGCCGCCGCACCGTCCTGACCGTCCGGGAGTTCCGGGCCTCCAGCTCCCGCCGCTCGACCTGGGCCCGTTCGCGCCGTCGAGGGCGGGGGTCGAGCCAGGACACCGGACCGGGGTGGGCGCTCAGCCAGTCGGACGGGACCCGGGCCGGCAGGCGGCGGCCGCTCAGCTCCGACCAGAGCAGCGCCCAGGCCCGCGGCAGCACCCGGGCCAGGTCGTAGCCGCCGCCCCCGGTGGCCACCCAGCGGCCCTGGCAGTGGCGGTGGGCCAGCCGGTGCAGCCGCCGGGCCAGCTCCCGAAAGCCGCGCAAGCTCAGGGTGAGGTCGCTGAGCGGGTCGTCGGCGTGGCCGTCGCAGCCATTCTGGGTGACCAGCAGGTCGGGCCGGAAGGCGGCGGCCAGCGGCTCGACCACCGCGTCGAAGGCGGCCAGGAAGCCGTCGTCGCCGGTCCGCGGCTCCAGGGGCACGTTCACGCTGCGGCCCGCGCCCGGCGGCCGGCCCAGCTCGTGGACCTCGCCCGACCCGGGGAACAGGTAGCGGCCGGTCTCGTGCAGGCTGACCGTGCACACCCGCGGGTCGTCGTAGAAGGCGGCCTGCACGCCGTCGCCGTGGTGGGCGTCCAGGTCCACGTACAGCACCCGCAGCGGCCAGGCCCTGGTGCAGCGGGCGATGGCCACAGCCACGTCGTTGACCAGGCAGAAGCCGACCGCCCGGCGCCGCTGGGCGTGGTGCAGGCCGGCCACGGGGGCGAAGGCGTGGGCCAGGTCGCCGGCGGCGACCGCGTCCACGGCGGCGACGGTGGCCCCGGCGACCAGCCGACCCGCCTCGTCCATGCCCGGGAACGGCCGGTTGTCCCCGACCAGTCCGAACCGGGCCGCCCCGGCCGGGTCGGCCGCCCCCGCCCCCGTCGCGGAGAGGCGGGCCAGCGCCTCCAGGTAGTCGCGGTCGTGGATGAGCTCCAGGTCGGTGTCGGCGGCGGGCCCGAAGGCCAGCAGGTCGCCGCCGGCGAGGACCTTGGCGGCCCGCAACAGCGACAGGCCGGCGTCCAGCCGCCCCGCCTGGAAGGGGTGGTCGGGCCCGAAGTCGTAGGCGGCCAGCCGGTCGTCGGCCGCCAGCGCGCAGGCCCCGCTCACCGGGCGGGCCGGCCCGGGCCGGTGGCCGGGAAGCCGGCGGCCACCAGGGCGGCCACCACCGGGGCGGCGTTGATGGTGTCGGCCCGCAACACGACCCCGCGGGTCCCGGGCTCGGGGCCGGGCTCGGTGACCACCGTGAGCAGGTTGACCCCCAGGTCGCCGGCCACGGTCATGGCCCGGCCCAGGGCGCCGGGCACGTCCGGCAGGACCAGGGTGATGCGGCTCGACGGCTCGCCCCCACCGAGCAGCCGCAGCAGCACCCTGAACAGGTCGGATTCGGTGAGGATGCCGACCAGCCGGTCGTCGCCCACCACCGGCAGGCAGCCGATGCCGTGCTCGACCAGCAGCCGGGCCGCGACCTCGACGGGCTCGTCCGGCCAGACGGTGACCGGCTCGCCGGACATGACCTCGGCGACCGGACGGTCCGCGAGCGACTCGGCCGCCTCCGGCGGCGCGCCCGGCGGCGCCGCCACGTCGCCGAGGGCGACGACCCCGACCAGCTCGGCCGCGGCCACCACCGGCAGGTGCCGGAACCGGCCCCGGCGCATGGCCGAGCGGGCGGCGGCCACGGTGGCCTGCGGCGCCACCGTCACCGGCCGCGGGGTCATGGCGTCAGCGACGAGCACGCGGGGTCTCGCTCGCCTTCTTCACCCAGCGCCCGACCCGGAACGCCGACGGGCAGAGGTCGGCCAGCTGGCAGCGGTCGCAGCGCGGGTCCTTGGCCGCGCACACCTCGCGCCCGAACCAGATCAGCCGGTGGGAGAAGATGGTCCACTCCTCCACCGGGACCAGGGCCATCAGGTCGCGCTCGACCTTGACCGGGTCCTTCATGCTGGTCAGGCCGAGGCGGCGGGTCAGCCGGCCGACGTGGGTGTCGACGACCACGCCCTCGTTGCGGGAGAAGAACGTGCCCAGCACCACGTTGGCCGTCTTGCGGCCGACCCCGGGCAGCTCGACCAGCTCGTCGATGGTCTCGGGGACCTCGCCGCCGTGGTGGTCGAGCAGGTAGGCGGCCGCCCCCTGGATCGACCGGGCCTTGTTGCGGAAGAACCCGGTGGTGTGGATGGCCGCCTCCACCTCGGCCCGGTCGGCCGCGGCCAGGTCGGCCGGGGTCGGGTAGCGGCGAAACAGCTCGGGCGTGACCTGGTTGACGACCACGTCGGTCGACTGGGCGGACAGGATGGTCGCCACCAGCAGCTCCCAGGCCGAGCGGTGGTCAAGGGCGGTGGTCACGGCCGGGTACCGGGCCGCCAGCCGGGCCCGGATCTCGGCCGCCCGGGCCGTCTTGGCGGCCTTGGATTCGCGGCGGCGCCGAGGCGCGGCCCCGCTGGGGGAGGCTGGCATGGCCGGATGGTAAGCGCCCCCGGAGCGATCGGCCAGTCAACTACTCGGCCTATGAGACCAAGCTTGCAGCTCAGGCCGCCTCGCTGGCTGCGAGGGGCATGTCCGCGTCTGGCTGGTTGACAACAGCCCAGCCGCTCACCGAGAGGTTCACGGCCGCGTTGACGTCGGCGTGCTCAGCGAAGCCGCACCTGCGACACTTGAAGGTTGACTGGTTGATCCGACTCCTCCGGTCAACATGACCGCAGGCTGAACAGGTCTGCGACGTGTACGCCGGATCAATGAACACCACGAGGACACCAGCCCGGCGAGCCTTGTAGTCGATAAACGTCCCAAGCTGGTGAAAGGACCAGGAATGCATTGCCGCCCGCTGGGGCGAACGGAGCCGGACCCGGCGGCGGATACCCTGAAGAGCCTCAAGGGAAATCCCACGGCCGGTGCGTTGGGCCTCGGCGACAATCCACTTGCTGATCCCGTGGTTTATGTCAGTTACAAACCGCGCTTCTCTTCGTCGTCGCTTTCGAAGTAGCCGCTTGGCGCTCTTAGTGCCTTTACGCTGCAGCTTGCTGCGCAGTTGCCGATTGCGATGCCGAACCCGATTCATCTGCTTGCCGGAAAGGCGGGTGCCATCGCTCGTGGTTGCGATATTCGCGATTCCAAGGTCGACGCCGATCATGCTTGTGGGCATGGACATCGTCGCTTCCGGGACGTCGCAAGTAGCAAGGAGATACCAGCAGCCGTCTCTGATCAGTAGATCGCTTTCACCCCTGCGTGAAGCAAGCAGGTCCTGCTGTCGCGGGCACAGGTGAACCGGATGCCCTTGATGCGGCCGTGGATGGTCCAGATTGATACGGTCCCCGCGGCCACTTGCCAGCTTAGGCAGCGGTCATCGAAGGGCTGGGCGGCGTCCCCGCGGAACGATCGACGTTTCGTGCGGTTGACCTTGTATGCGCCGGTGACCTTCCTGATCACATGCTGAGCCGGCTGCGCCGACAGCCCGTACTGCTCCTTGAGCTGCCGATACGCCTTCCCGCGGAGGATACGGTTCGCGAAGCACTGCTCCTCCCAGCCGACCCTGGATACCCAGTTCGCCGCAGCGTTGCATGCGGCCAACGTGGCTGCCAGCGCCTCGGCCTGCTCTGGGCTAGGCAGCAGCTTGATCTGGACGACCAGCTTCACGGTCGCAGCCTGACCAACGGGACCGAACACATGATCGGAGACTACAACGTCAGTAACACACTGAAGTCCGGGGCCGAACCTGCCGAGAACGGTTGGGCACGAGCGGATCGACGCCTGCACGGCCCAGCTGGTCGACCACTACCAGCGCGACCCGGCCCAGATCGTCAGGTGACGGACAGCGACGCAGCCTTGCGCACGGTGGTTGCAGCTTCACAAACCGGTCAGCAAACCGTACGCTAGAAGCCTCCCCGAGGAGGCGCTGTTGGGCATCGCTGTCCGGCACATCGCACGGGCGACCCTGCTCGGAGCGGGCGCTCTGGCCACGACGCTGGCCGCCGAGGTCATGGCGGCCCGGCGCCACCGGTTTGTTCCTTCCCATCCCCCGCTGGAGATCAGCGGCACCATCGGCCCGGAGGACGGCGAGCCACTTACGCTGGTCGTCCTCGGCGACAGCTCGGTCGCCGGGGTCGGCGCGGACGCGGCCGAGGACACCCTCACCTACGGGGTGGCCAAGGCCCTCAGCGACCAGTACCGGGTGACCCTGCACGCCCTCGGCGTCTCCGGCTCTCGGCTGGCCCACGTCGTCGGCCAGCAGCTGCCCCAGCTGGAGGGCCTGGACGCCGACATCGTGCTGGTCTGCGTGGGCACCAACGACGTCACCCACGGCACCACCATCCGCGAGGCCCGGCGCCAGCTGCGGCTGCTGGTCCAGGGCCTGGCCCGGGTGGCCCCCGACGCCAAGGTGATCGTCTCCGGGCTGCCCCCGGCCGAGACCTCGACCGCCTTCCACCGGCCGCTGCGCGACCTGATCGGCTTCCGCGCCCTGCTGTTCACCCGCCTGTACCGGGCCGAGCTGGCCCCCCACGGCGTCTCGGTGTTCGACATCGCCAAGCTGACCAAGTCGGCCTTCCACGGCAGGCGGGAGATGTTCAGCGCCGACCGGTTCCACCCCTCAAGCGCCGGTTACGCCTTCCTCGGCACCGTCTACGGCCGAGCAGTAAGGGAGGCGTTGGAGGCCGCGGCCCGCGACCTCCAGGTCGACCCCGAGGCCGAGCTGGCCGGTTAGTCGAAGAGCTCGTCGAAGAAGCTCTTCTTGCGGCGCTTGCCCGACCCCTGGCTGTAGCGGCGGTGGTCGTCATCGTCGTCGTCGTAGCGGTCGCCGAAGGGCATGGGGAAGCTCGGCTCACGCTCCCGCTGGCGCTCGTGGTCGCGGTCGCGGGAGCCCGAGTGGCTGCGCTGCCAGCCCTGCTCGGCGTCGACCAGGCGCTCGAGCTCGCCCCGGTCCAGGAAGATGCCGCGGCAGTCGGCGCACTGGTCGACGGTGACGCCGCTGCGCTCGTAGGTGCGCATGTGGCCCTGGCACTTGGGACAGACGAGGTCGGTTGCCATCGGATCGCCCTCCTTGGGATCGGGCAACGAGTCTAGGGGCGCCCCGCGACCACCGCGAACCGCGGGGTGACCCCGAGCAGGCGCGCGCCCACCGGCAGCTCGAGCAGCTGGGCCCACTCGATGTCGCGCAGCCGCTCCAGCCGGACCGGTCCCCAACCCGCCTCCTCGACCAGCTGGACCAGCTGGTCGGGGTGGGTCCCGGCGGCCAGCGGCAGCTCCTCCAGCATCGAAGGGTCGTAGTGGTCGTGGTGGTGGTCGGGCTCGGCGCGCAGCTTGCGCAGCCCCTCCCTGGCCTGCCCACGCAGGGCCTCGAGCTGGTCGGCCCCGCCCCAAAGCCCCTCGAACAGCACCAGCCGGCCCTCGGGGGCCACCGCCCGCCAGGCGGCCAGCGCTGCCCCGGGGTCGGGCAGCGTCCACAGCAGGTGCCGCTCGACCACGGCGTCGAACGGGCCCGGCGGCGGCTCCTCGGCCCCGCCCTGGACCACCTCGACCTCCAGCCCCTCGCCGTCGGCGGCGGCCCGCAGGCGCTCCAGCATCCCGCCCGACAAGTCGAGGGCGGTGACCCGGTGGCCCAGCCGGGCCGCGGCCAGGGACAGGAACCCGGTGCCGGCGCCGACGTCCAGCACCCGGCACGGCCCGACCGGCAGCAGCCGGTGCAGGGCGGCGTTCCAGGCCGCCCGCTGGGCCGGCGACCCGGGCCCGTGGTCGGCCGAGTGGTCGTAGGTGGCGGCGTCCGCGTCCCAGTAGGCGCGGACCTTGCCGGTCAGGTCGCTCGGGTCGGTCATGGGGTCGGAGGGCGGGTGACGGGTCGGGCCGGCCGGCCGGCCTCGCGCTCGCGGGCCAGGCGGCGGTCCTCGCGGACGGCGACCACCTTCTCCTCGTAGTTGGCCCAGGAGATGAGGATGCCGAGCACGGCGAGGATCGTGATGAGGTCGCCGGCGCCCCACAGGATGGCCCCGCCGGTCTGCTGGTCGGCCAGGGGGGTCGGGCCCCAGGTCCGCTGGAAGCTCTCCAGGGTCGGGGCCAGCACCCGCCCGCTGTTCATGATCGCGACCCCGAGGAAGGCGTGGAAGGGGACCATCAGGAACACGAACCCCACCCGGGCGATGTGGGGCATCCGCCAGCGGGCCGGGTCGAGGCCGACCACCGGCCACCAGAAGAGCAGCCCGGCGGCCAGGAAGTGCAGGTGCACCAGGTCGTGGACCACCGGCTGGCGCAGCGACAGGTCGAACAGGGGCGAGAAGTAGAGGGCGTACAGGCTGAGGGTGAACAGCACCCAGGCGACCAGCGGGTGGCCGATCACCCGCAGCGGCGGGCTGTGCAGGACCCGGACCATGCGCCGGCGGGTCCGGCCCTTGGCCACCCGCAGGGCCAGGGTGACCGGCGCGCCCAGGGCCAGCAGCGGCGCCGCCACCATGGTGAGCAGCATGTGCTGGGCCACGTGGACCGAGAACAGCACCGTGTCGTAGGCCTGGATCGGCGACAGCAGGGCGAGGGCGAGGGCGCCGATGCCGGACAAGAAGTAGGCGGTTCGCCGAGCCGGCCAGGGCACCCCGCTGGCGATCAGGCGCCGCCGGGCCTGGAGGTAGGCGATCGTCGCGGCCAGCAGGCCGACGGTGACCAGCGGGTTGAGCGCCCATGAGAGCAGCAGCCGGGCCAGGGTCGGGGCCGGCACCTCCGCGCCGGCCGTCGGGCCGGCCAGGAACCACACCACCCGGTCAGCTTACGCGTGCGGGTTGGCGTCGGCGCGGGGAGCGGAAGCCGGCCAGGCCGGCGGCCACCATGGCACCGCCCAGGCCGAGGGTGAAGACGATCGCGGCCCGGGTCACGAGCGGGCCGAAGCCGGAGGTGAGCTGGGAGCGGGCCAGCGCCGACACGTCGGGCAGGGCCCCGGCCAGGGTCAGGAACACTCCGCCCAGCAGCAGGCAGATCAGGCCGGTGTCGGCGTGGCCGCGCAGCAGCCGGTAGGCGGCGAAGCCGGCCACGACCCAGCCGGCGGCCGAGGTGGCGGACCCGTACAGCTCGGTGGCCAGGGGGGCGGTGGAGGCGAGCACCGCCCCGGCGGTGTGGACCATGTCGGCGGCCACGGCCAGGAGGGCGACCACGGCCAGCACCCGCGGCCGGCGGTAGCCGCCGGCGGCGGCCAGGGCGGCGGCGAACAGGGCCACCGCGGCCAGCGCCCAGGGCCAGGGCGAGGGACCGGGCACGAAGGTGACGTCGCCCCAGACCACCATGGTGCGGTCGCCCTGGCGCAGCGGGACCTGCCAGCCGGGCATGACCACGTGGGTAGCCTGGGGGGCGGCGGTCACGGCCGGCGGGTCGGGGCCGGTCCAGTGGGCCCGGTGCTCGTGCCAGGCCACCGAGGGGCCGTCGCCGATCCGCCGCCAGTCGGGCGGGGCCTCGGGGTCGAACTCGGAGGGGATCGAGGCCGGGGCGGTGCGGAAGCGGTTGGTGTAGCTGCTGGGCGAGCGCCGGTTCTCGAACACCCCGGCCGGGCCGACGCGCAGGTAGGGCTCCAGGCGGTAGCCGAGCACCAGCACCTCCTGGTCGGAGCGGTTGGTCAGCTCCAGCTGCTCGCCGGGGATGGCCCGCACCGAGAGCCCGGGCGTCCCCTGGTCGATGCCGCCCACGATGGTCCGGTAGTTGGTGGCCTGGGTGCCGGTCCCGATGGTGTGCGCCGCCGCCGGTCCCGCCGCCACCCCGACCAGCGCCACGGCCAGCCCGAGGACGAGGCCGCTCCGGCGCAGGCCGCGACCGCTCATCGTCGGCGCCCCCGTCCCCGGGGGGTGGCCCGGGCCTCGCGGAGGCGCAGCAGCAGGGCGGCGCCCACGATGACCACGGCCACGGCCGAGGCCAGCAGCAGGACCCGGCTCCGGGAGTCGCCGCCGCCCGACCCCGCCGCCGGCGCCACCCCGACCTGGACGTACCCGGTCCGGGCCAGCCGGGCGCTCACCTGGTGGGTCCCGGGCGTGTCGGTGCTCGCCAGCGCCTCCCAGGCCTGGCCGTCGGCCGAGGACAGCAGCTGGTGGCCGCCCGGGTCGGCCACGGCGGTGGCCAGCAGCGGGTAGACTAGGCCGACGCTGGACTGGCCGCCGAGGGCCGCGACCTCGTCGCCGGAGGGCTGGTAGCTGGCCTGGATGCGGTAGGCGTTGCCGGCCACCACCAGCCCCGGGGGGGCGGGTCCGAGCGTGGCCGGGTCGACCGGGTCGACGGCCACCTCCACCCCGGTCTGCCCGGACCTGGCCGGCACCGCGCCCTCGCTCAGGACCAGGTTGATCTGGCCGTCGCTGGTCGAGAAGGCGCCCAGCCGGGAGCCGGTGGCGGTGAGCTCGACCGTGAAGCGGGTCGAGGCCGGCGGCTTGTTGCTGGCGGCCAGGTCGGGGGGCGGGGTCACCCAGCGGTACGGCGTCGGCGGGGCCAGCCCGTCCAGCAGCGGGCGCCGGGCCAGGATGCTGGCTCGGCCGCTGACCGCCGCCCCGGCCAGGTACAGGGCCACGACCCCGACCCCGGCCAGCAGGGCGACCAGCGCCCGGGTCGGTCGGTCCTGGCCGGCGGTGGTCATCGCGACGGGTGGACGGCCGCGATGTCGGCGGTGGCGAACTGGGGTGGCCAGGTGACCTCGCGGCGGTTCACCTTGGTCCACTCCCAGATGACGCTGGCCGCCCGGAGGTTCGCCCCGGCGTCGACCCCGCCCGGTGGGGCGAACTCCAGGCCGCTGCCGTTGGGCAGGCCGCCGGCCGGGATCCTGGCCTTGCGGGCCGCGGCGGCCACGTCGGCCGGCTCCAGCGAGCTGGCCGCCGGCAGCACGTGGCGGAACAGCGCCCAGGCGCCGGCGAAGCCGGCCAGGGCGGCGGCGCTCATCGAGTGGCCGTTGGCCTGCTGGTAGGCGGCGTCGGCCCGCTCCAGCAGGGCGCGGGCGTCGGGGGCCAGCCCGGAGGGGTTGATCCCGTGGGTGTCGGGCTTGTCGGAGGCGAACAGGCCGACGGCGTCCTCGCCGAGCAGGGCCCCGAACTCGGGCATGCAGTAGCTGGAGGAGGTGCCGATGCTGGCCAGCAGGGGCAGGTGCTGGCGGACCTGCTCGCGCCGGAGCGCGACCCCGTCCTCCAGGTACGCGACCACGAACAGCACGTCGGGCCGGCCGGCGCGGAGCTCGGCCACCACCTTGGCCGGGTCGTAGCGGCGGGGGTCGTAGGCGACGTCGGCGACCGTCTCGAGCTTGCGCTCGCGCAGCTCGGCCCGGGCGCCGTCGGCCACGGCGCCGCCGTAGGCGTCGTCGACGGCGGCGATGGCGAACCGCAGCGAGGACGCCTCGCGGCCCAGCTTGGGGGCGAGCTGGTCGGCCACGAAGCGGATGGCCCCCCGGCCCAGCAGGCCGCCGGTGGGCGCGACCCGGAACACCAGGTCGCCCCCGCCCGGGCCGGCCAGCTTGCCCACCGCCCCGGTCTCCCAGAACAGCGACCCGTGGCCGGCCGCGGCCGCGGCCGCCGGGCTGGAGATGGTGCTGCCGTAGCTGCCCAGCACCAGGTCCACGCCCCGGTCGGCCAGGGCCTTGATGGCCCCGGGGGCGGCGTCGGCCTCGGGCACGTCGACCTGGTCGAGCACGACCGGGCGGCCGTTGATGCCGCCGTCCGCGTTGACCAGCTCGGCCGCGACCCGGACCCCGTGGTACTCGTCGATCCCGCCCATGCCCTGGGTGCCGCTCAGCGGGTAGATGGCCCCGACCCGCACCGGCTCGGGCGACTCGGCGGCGGGGCCGCCGCAGGAGGCGGTCAGCAGCAGGACGAGGAGCAGGACGAGGGCTCGCAGGTGGCGCATCTTCTAGGTCACCGCCAGGAGATTGGCTACGACGTGGGTGACGGCCGGGACCGTCCAGCGGCCGGAAGCGTACCGCTGCCACGACAGCAACAGCGCGGCCCCCAGGTCGACCGGCATGGCCACGAGCCCGTACGCCGGCAGGTGCACCACCGCGAACACCACCGCGCTCCCGATCACCGCCACCATCACTCCGAACCGCAGCAGCCGGTCATACAACAGCCGCCGGAACAACGCCTCCTCCGCCACCGCCGCCAACAGGGCGATCCCGCCCGCGACGGCGCCGACCCGACGGTCCCCCACCGGCCCGCCGACGACCGTTGCCCCCACGACCCCCAGGAGCCCGACCCCCAACACGGTCTCCCATTCGAGCGGCGCCCCCCGCCTCGCCCGGTCGACGTTGCCCTCCCCCGCGACCAGCGCCCCCGCCAACAGCGCCAGATACCCGGCCACCAGCACCGGAACCGCGATCGACAGCCCCCCCAGCGCCGTCCGAGCCAACAGAAACGCAAGCCCCCCGACCACCACCACCACCCCGACCCCAGGGGCCGCGGGGGCCGTGGGCACGCGGGGGGCCGTGGACAGCCGGCGTCCCTCGGTCCGCGGCTGGGCTAGGCTCCCCCACCGGGGGACCCGGCTCCGGACCGGGTGGGTGAAGGCCGACCCCAGCCGCGTGATGAGGCCGCCGGGCCCGTGGGTGGGGGCTGGGTCGGTGGTGGCCGGGGTGGTGGGGGGAACGGAGGTCAAGGGGCGACCTCGAAGGCGGCCTGGGTCAGGATGCGGGGCTCGAAGGGGGCGTGGTCGGCGGCCACGAACTCGACCTGGACGACGTGCTGACCTGGGGGAAGGGCGGGGAGGCGCTGGCGGAGGCCGTAGTTCATGTCGACCAGCTTGCCGTCGACCAGCAGGTGGATGTGGCCCTCGTCGCCCTGGATGCGGGTGGTGGTCCGGCTGACGATCTTGCCGCCGTCCAGCTCCAGGCGCAGCTCGGGGCGCTCCCGGCGGACGGTCTGGCCGTTCTTGGGCGTGGTGATGGTGAGCTTGGCCGGGCTGCTGGGCCGGGGCGCGGCGGCGACGGCGGTGGTGGCCGGCGCCTCCGACCCCCCGCTGTTCCCGCCCGAGCAGGCGGCCAGACCGAGGCCGAGGGCGGCGACGGCGAGCAGGACGGCGGTCCTGGTTCGGATGTGGTGGTGGCGCATGGTGGGTCCTCTATCGGATGACCTGCTCGAACCGGCCGGAGCGTTGGGCGCGGCCGGCGGTGGCGTCGATCGCGAAGGCGACGCGGCCGGGTTCGAGGTCGATGTTGGCGGCGAAGTGGCCCTCGCCGAGGTGGATCAGGGTCAGCTCCTCGGGTGGGCCCGACCCTCTGGTCATGGTGGCTCGCGCCTTGGAGCTGGGCTGCTCGTCGCCGCCGGAGTTGAAGAAGGTGAAGTGGACGGTGTTGGGGCCGGGGCGGCCCGGGTCGATGTAGCCCTGGAGGGTTTCGCCGCCGGCCAGGGTGATGGTGTACAGGGTGGGCTGGCCCGGCGCCTCGGACACCTTGACCTGCTGTGGCGCCTGGCGGGTGGCCAGCTCCATGGGCACGGTGACCGCCGGCCCCGAGCCCTCGACCAGGCCGAGCACCGTCCAGCTGCCGGCGATCGACAGCTGGCTGCCCTGGCCCCGCCACAGCCCCTCGCCGTCCCTGGTCAGGTCGAGGGTGGTGGCGCCGATGTCCGGCTGGTCGCGGGGGGTGAGCCGCAGGGCGACCCGGGTGGCCGGCCAGCTCTCCCCCGAGTCGTAGTCGGTGACCTTGGCGGTGAAGGTGTTGGGGCCGGGCGTTCCCGGGGTGACGGTGAGGTTGATCCGCACCGAGGTGGCGAAGTCGGCGCCCTCGACCTGGACGGTGGGCGGGGCCGGCGGCTTGGCCGACGTCTGCTCGACGACGAACTTGCCCGGCGGGAGCTGGCTGAAGACGGCGGTGACGGCGAGGATGCAGGCGGCCAGGACGACCTCGCCGCGCACGTTGCGCCGCAGGTCGCCGAGACCCCGGACGCCGCCGGCCAGGGCCGGCACGATCCGGTAGCGGTTGCGCGCCCCGAGCGCGACCAGGGCGAGGAACAGGGCCACCTTCAGGTCGAGGAAGCGCCCGTAGCTGGAGTCGAGCAGGCCCCGCCAGCCGCCGGCGAGGTGGAGGGCGCGGGACAGGCCGGTGATCGCGACCAGGCCGAGCACCGGGGCGGCCAGCCTGGAGAAGCGCGCCGCCGAGGCCACCTGCTCCGGCCGCTCGCGGCCGCGCAACCCGGCCAGCAGCCAGACCAGGCCGCCGATCCAGGCGCCGACGGCCAGCATGTGCAGCCACTGCACGCCCAGGTTGACTGTCCGCAGCGGCGACGGCCCGGCCGCGTGCCCGACGAGCACGTGCAACAGCATGGTGGCCGCGGCCGCGACCCCGACCAGCACCAGCCGCCAGGCCTCGACCCGCGCCGGCTCGCCGGCGCCGGGCGTGGCCGGACCGGTGGGCGCAGAGGCCGGAGCGGCGACGGTCGCGGCGGACATGGCCGGACCGGTGGGCGCGGAGGCCGGAGCGGCAGGGGTCGGGGCGGGCCTGGCCGGGTCGGTGGGCGCGGGGGGTGGAGGGGCCGCGGGCGGGTGGGCGGTGGCCAGGAGCCAGGTCGCCACGGCCGTGACCAGCACCCCGGCGGCCAGGCGGATCAGGCCCTGGCCGGTCGAGGAGCCGAGGAGGGTGCTGAGCGGGGCGTCGATCCTGGCCTGCTCGGCCAGGAACCTGGCCGCCCCGCCGGCCACGGTCAGCGCGGCGGCGACGGCCAGCAGCGCCCGGAAGCCCTGGGGGAGGGCCCGCCCGAACACGGCCAGCCCGGTGACGGCCGCCCCCACGAGCAGGGCCAGGCCGGCGTACAGGGCCAGGCGGGCGGCCGTGGCCGCCGGCGACGGCGACGGCGTCTCCCCCTGGGAGGCGCCCTGGGCCGCCGGGACCGCCCCCGACGCCGGGACGCCGACCCCGAAGGCGAACGACCCGGCGGTGACATGACCGTCGTCCTTGGAGACGATCCGCCAGCTGACCGTGTAGGTGCCGTCGGGCAGGTCGCCGAGACCGACCGCCAGCTGCAACGGCGCGCCCGCGACCGGGGCCGACTCGCCCCGCTGGACCTGCCGGCCGCTGGTGTCGAGCACCTGGATGCCGGAGAGGCCCTCCTCGGGCCGCTCGGTGAAGGTGAGCACGACCCGGCGCGGCGCCCGGTCGAGGGAGGACCCGGCGGCCGGGTCCGACTCGCGCAGCAGGCCATGCGCCCCCGCCGGCGCCACGGTGGCCAGCAGCCACAGCCCGGCCAGCACGCCGGCCAGCCCGGCCCGACCCAGCCACCGGCGCATCGTCGTCAGCTCCTCCGGCGCAGCGCCAGCACGCCGACCGCGATCGCGGCCAGCAGGCCGAGCGCCCCCACGACCAGCCCGATGGTGGCCAGCTGGTGGGCGTCGGCGACCTGGTCCTCGGCCTCCTGGCGCTCGGCCGCCAGGGCCGAGTTGAGGCGGGCCGACTCCCGGGCGAGGCGGGTGGTGAGCTGCGAGCCGGAGGGGTCCTGCACCGGGTACTGCGCCTCGGTCGGGTCGGTGATCTCGTCGAAGCCGTCCTTGCCCGAGGTGTAGCTGCGGTCGATCTTCTTGCCGCCGAGCGAGCCGGTGACCTTGAAGGTGTAGGCGCCCGGCGTGGTCGGGATGAAGAACGCCCGGTAGTCGCCCTGCTCGCCCCAGCCGTCGCCGAAGTACGGCTCCAGGGCCATCTCCCTGGGCTCGGCATCGCCGGTGGAGACGGCCACCTTGAGGCCCTTGGCGTCGGTCACCGGCTTGCCGTTGTTGCTGATGACCAGCTGGACGCTGTTGGTGACGCCGGCGTACGCCGGCTCGGTGCCGAAGCCGACCACGAAGCTGTAGTTGGCGACCTTGTGCTCGCCGTGGGCCAGCGCCGGCACCGCCAGCAGCGGCACCAGCAGCACCGCCAGAACGGCCGCGCCGGCCGGGGTTCGTATGCGCACGATTGTCCTCCTGGAAGCCACATCGAGCAGGGACTGCGCCTGGCGCAGTCCCTGGCGATCTCTCCGATCAGGCGGGGAGTGCGGGCGGTGCGCGACCGCCCAGGCCTGCGGCGAGGAGAATGGCCGGGCGGACCCAGCCGGTGGGGCGGAAGCGGGCCGGGCGGGGGTCGGGTCGGGCGGGGCGACGCCGGCGCAGGGCGCGGCCGGCGACCTCGGCGACCCGGCCCGCCCAAGCCAGGCCGAGGGCGAGCCCGGTCGCGACCAGCAGCTGGACGGCGATGCCGGCGAGCAGCAGGCGCTCGTCCACCGGACCGCCAAGGGGTATGCCGGCGGCGGCCCGCTCGATCAGCTCCTGGACGAGGTAGATGGTGACCTGAAGGACGGCCAGGCGGGCGGCCAGGCGACCCAGCGGCTCGCCGGCGGCCCGGCCCCCGGCGCGGAGCCCGGCCCGGAAGCTGCGGGCCAGGGTGGCCCCGAGCGACGCCAGGCCGAGCACGATGGCGGCGGCGATGGCCGCCGACCAGTAGGCGTGGCCGCTGCCGGCCAGCAGGGCCAGCCGCCGGCCCGGCTCGGGAACGGCCAGGGCGTAGGCCAGCCCGTGGCCGGCCACCGCTCCTGCCACGGCCGCGCCGGCCAGCGGGAGCCGGCGGGCCATTCCACGCAACTCCATCGCCAAAGCATACGCGGACCGGCCCCTGGTCCATGCATCAGGCCCTGGCTCTTGACAAATTTTCTTTTCAATAGTTCCCTGAGGCCCATGCTGGAACTCGAGGTCATCGACGACCCGGCCGCCGCCGCGGTGGCGCTGGACCCGCTGCGGGCGCGGCTGCTGGCCGGGCTGACCGAGCCGGCCTCGGCGTCGACGCTGGCCGAGCGGGTCGGCCTGCCGCGGCAGAAGGTCAACTACCACCTGCGCATCCTGGAGGAGCACGGACTGGTCACCGAGGTCGGGCAGCGGCGCTGGGGCGGGCTGACCGAGCGGCTGCTGCACGCCACCGCGGCCGCCTACCTCGTCTCCCCCGGCGCCCTCGGGGAGGCCTCGGGCGACCCCGACCGGATCGCCGACCGGCTCTCCGCCCGCTACCTGATCGCCCTGGCCGCCCGGGTCGTGCGCGAGGTCGCCGGGTTGGCCCGGCGGGCCGACCGGGTGGGCAGGCGGCTGCCGACCCTGGCCCTCGACACCGAGATCCGCTTCCGCTCCGCGGCCGAGCGGGCCGCGTTCACCAGCGACCTGGCCGACGCCGTCACCACCCTGGTGTCCCGCTACCACGACGCCGGCGCCCCCGACGGCCGCGCCCACCGCCTGGTGGTGGTGGCCCATCCCCTGCCCAGCAGCCCCCCACCCGACGCCGAGGAGGCATCATGAGCACCGGACGAGACGACGCTCCCGCGACCCGGGCGATCGACCTCGAGGTCGAGGTCCCCGGCACCCCCGAGCAGGTCTGGGAGGCGGTGGCCAGCGGCCCCGGGATCACCGCCTGGTTCATCCCGGCCAAGGTCGACGGCCGCGTGGACGGCACCGTCGAGATGGACTTCGGCCCCGGCTACGGGACCGAGCGGGCCCGGATCACGGCCTGGGAGCCGCCCCGCCGGTTCGTGGCCGAGGTGGCCGCCGAGGGCCGCCCCACCTTCGCCACCGAGTGGCTGGTCGAGGCCCGCGACGGCGGCACCTGCGTGGTCCGGCTGATCCACAGCGGCTTCGGCCACGGCGCCGACTGGGACGCCGAGTACGACGCCACCCAGGCCGGCTGGCGGGTCTTCCTGTTCAACCTGCGCCTGTTCCTGACCCGCTTCCCCGGCCAGCGCTGCGCCTCGGTGCTGGTCAACGGCCGGGCCGCCGGGCCGGTGGAGCGGGCCTTCGGCGAGCTGGCCGGCGCCCTGGGCCTGCCCACCGGGGCCAGAGGGGGCGAGCGGGTGGCCGCGACCGCGCCCGGCGCCCCGGCGCTGGCCGGGGTGGTCGAGCGGGCCGAGCCCAACCTGCTCGCCCTGCGGCTGGAGAAGCCGGCGCCCGGCATCGGGTTCGTGATGGCCGCGCCCATGGGGGACGGGTCAGCCCACGCCAGCGTCTACGCCTACCTGTTCGGCGACGGCGCCGCCGAGGTCGCGGCCAGGGAGGAGCCCATCATCCGGTCCTGGATGGGGCGGCACTTCCCGATGGGCGGGGCGCCCGCCGAGCGCTAGCGGCGCAGGGCCGCCGGGTCGAAGCCGAACGGGAGCTCGAGGCGGTTGGCGGCCAGCAGGTCGCCGTCGGCCAGCAGCTCGGCCGTGGGGCCGTCGGCAGCGATGGCCCCGCCGTTCATGACCAGGGCCCGCGGGCAGAGCTGGAGGGCGTACGGCAGGTCGTGGGTCACCATCAGGATGGTGATGTCCAGGCCGGTGAGGATGTCGGCCAGCTCGCGGCGGCTGGCCGGGTCCAGGTTGGACGACGGCTCGTCCAGGACCAGGATCTCCGGCTCCATGGCGAGCACCGTGGCCACCGCCACCCGGCGCCGCTGCCCGAACGACAGGTGGTGCGGCGGCCGGTCGGCGTGGCCCTCCATGCCCACCGCGGCCAGGGCGCCCTTGACCCGGGTCTCCAGCTCGGGCCCGCGCAGGCCCAGGTTGGCCGGCCCGAAGGCCACGTCCTCGGCCACCGTGGGCATGAACAGCTGGTCGTCGGGGTCCTGGAAGACGATCCCGACCCGGCGCCGGACCTCCGTGAGGTGCTCGGCGGCCACCGGCAGGCCGGCCACCGTCACCCGGCCCGCGCCCGGCAGGAGCACGCCGTTGAGCTGCAGCACCAGGGTGGTCTTGCCGGCCCCGTTGGGGCCGAGCAGGGCCACCCGCTCGCCGCGCTCGATCCGGAAGCTGACCCCGAACAGCGCCTGGTGCCCGTCCGGGTAGGCGAAGGCGACACCGTCGACCTCCAGGGCCGGCGGGGGTCCGGCGGGCAGGCTCACGGCCGGGCCACCCAGGCGGTGGCCGCCACCAGGGCGGCGGCGGCCGGCACGGAGAGGGCGGCCAGCCACTGGGCGCGGGTGGCGGCCAGGTCCTGGAGCACCGGCATGGCCCCGCTGTAGCCGCGCGACACCATCGCCAGGTAGACGCGCTCGCCCCGCTCGTAGGAGCGGATGAACAGGGTCCCGGCCGACGCCGCCACCGCCCGGGCCTGCCAGATCCAGCGGGGGTCGTAGCCGCGGGAGATGCGGGCGATGCGCATGCGCCTGACCTCGTCGACGATCACGTCCGCGTAGCGCACCATGAACGCGGCCACGCTGGTGAGCGCGGCCGGCAGGCGCAGCCGCTCCAGCCCCCGCAGCAGCTCGGGCACGGGCGTGGTCGCGGCCAGGACGACCGAGGTGGCCACCCCGAGGGTGCCCTTGCCGACGATGTTCCAGGCCGCCCAGAGGCCCTCGGTGGCCAGGGACACCCCGAGGACCTCGACCCGCTCCCCCTGCCCGACCAGCGGCAGGAACACGGCGAAGAGCAGGAACGGCAGCTCGAGGGCGAGCCGCCTGGCCAGCGTGGGCAGGGGCAGGCCGGCCACCCGGGCCAGGGTGGCCAGCCCCAGCGCGTAGACCGCGAAGGCCCAGACCGCCTCCCGGGGGGTGGCCACCACGGCCAGGACGAACAGCAGGCTGGCCGCGACCTTGCACTGGGCCGGGGCCCGGTGCAGGGGGCTGGTCCCGGGAAGGTAGAGCCGGTGGGTGTGGCCGGTGCCCATCCGGGTCAGGGCGCCCGGGTGGGGTCCGAGTCCTGGCCGCGGGACCGCAGGGCCCGGACCAGCGCGAATAGGGCCAGCCCGAGCCCGAAGGTGACCAGCACCCCGATCAGCCCCGAGAGGCCGGCGCTGAGCCGCTGGTTGTCGACGCCCTTGACCGCGTAGTCGGCCAGCGGGCCGTCGGCGAGCGGGTGGTCCCGGGCCGTCTCCAGGAAGCCCTTGTCGGTGGCCACCTTCTCCAGCCCGTCGGGCTGGGAGGAGGCGAAGCCGCTCACCACCAGGGCCAGCCCGATGGTCACCAGCAGCCCGCCCAGCAGGAACAGGCGCAGGTTGGAGGAGCGCACCTCAGCGCACCTCCTCGGCGGCCCGCTGGGGCTCGGTCCCCAGCACCAGCGGGGTCTGGAGGTCCTGGGCCCCGTAGACCAGGTCGGGGCGGACGCCCAGGACCACCCCGACGGTGAGGGCGGTGATGACGCCCTCGCCGATGCCGATCAGGGTGTGGACGCCGACCATGGCCGCCAGCACCGTGCCCACCGGGGCGTGGCCGGCGCCGCCGATGGCGTACTCGACCACGAAGGCGGCCGCAGCCAGCACCACCGAGATGCCGGCGGCGATCCCGGAGGAGACCACCACCGAGGTCCTGGTCGCGGGCAGGGCCCGGCGCAGCAGCCAGAAGATCGCCCAGCCGCCGAAGACGCCGACCACGGCCATGTTGGTGATGTTGAGGCCCAGGGCGGTCAGCCCACCGTCGGCGATCAGCAGGCTCTGCACGACCAGGACCACGGCCACGCACAGGCAGCCGGCCCAGGGCCCGACCAGCACCGCCGCCAGCACGCCGCCGAGCAGGTGGCCGCTGGTCCCGGCGGCCACCGGGAAGTTGAGCATCTGCACGGCGAAGATGTAGGCGGCGACCAGCCCGGCCAGGGGGGCCTGCCGCTCCTGGAGCGTCTGGGCGGCCCGGCGCAGGCTCACCCCCACCCCGCCGGCGGCCACCGCTCCGGCGGCCAGCGAGGTCGGCGCGTTGATGAAGCCGTCGGGTATGTGCACGTGGCCTCCTCCCGGCCCGGCTCAGTTGCGACCGGGTTGCATCTATAGCCAGCTTGCAACTGTAAGGCCGCACCCCCGACAACCGCAACGGCGATCCGGTCGGCTACGCTCTCGGTCCATGAACCGCCGTACCGCCCTGGCCGCGCTGCTGAGCCTCGCGCTGGCCGTCGCCGGGTGCTCGGGGGACCCGCCACAGGGCGCGGGCACCGCGGCCACCGCAGCGACGACCACGCCCGCGACCCCGGCACCCACGACCGCGACGACCGAGCAGAGCCAGGCGGCGACCACCACCTCGACCCGGGCGGCCGCGCCGGTGCGGTACCGGTTCCCGGTGGCCGGCTGCCGGGCCCAGTACGGGAGCAGCCACCACGACTACCCGGCGGCCGACATGTTCACCGGCCGGGGCTGCGCCTTCGTGGCCCCGGTGGCCGGGCGGGTGGACGAGGTCACCCGGACCGACACCTGGAGCCAGGCCACCGACAAGGGCGCCGACCGGGGCGGCCGCTCGGTGTCGCTGGTCGGGGTGGACGGGGTCCGCTACTACGGCTCCCACCTGGAGGCGATCGCCGCCGGGATCGCTCCCGGGAGCAGGGTGCGGGCCGGCCAGGTGCTCGGCCGCATCGGCAACTCCGGCTCGGCCAGGGTCACCGCCGTCCACCTGCACTTCGGCATCTCCTGGCCGACCCGGCCGGGCATCTGGTGGGTGCGCCGGGGCATGATCCCGCCGGCCCGCTACCTGGACGCCTGGCGGGCCGGCGAGCGCCTCTCGCCGGTCAGGGCGGTGCGGGCGGCCCGGGCCGAGGCCGGTCGCGAGGTCCCCGCCTGCCAGGCCCGCTGCTGAGGGCGACCCCGCTCAGGGCGCCTGCTCGGCCGCCTGGTGGCAGGCGGCGCAGACCCCGGCGATGGCGTGGTGGGTGAGGTCGGGCCGGAACCCGTGGTCGCGCTCGATCAGCCGCTCCAGGCTGCGCAGCGAGCTGCGCGGCAGCTCCAGGTCGGCGCCGCAGCGCGAGCAGGTCAGGTGCGCGTGCTGGGCCTCCTCCAGCCGGTGGTAGCCGACCCCCGACTCCAGGTGGACATGGGTCAGCACGCCGACCTGCTCCAGCCGCTCCAGGGTCCGGTACACGGTCGAGGGGCTGACCCCGGGGACCCGGGCCTGCACCCGCTCGATCACCGTGACCGGGATGATGTAGCCGGAGGTGGACATGATCTCGTCCACGATGGCCAGGCGCTGCGGGGTCATGCGCATGCCCTGCCCGCGCAGCAGGGCCACCGCGTCCCCGGCGCTGGCACTCCTGCTCCCCATGCCTCCCAGTCTAGCAATGCAGTTGCAAGGAGTTGCAACAGGGGCTCAGAAGTGGGTGGTGCAGATCGGCGGCGGGGCGGCCGCGAACATGCGGTCGGCGCGGAGCAGCGCCCCCGCCGTGCGCTCGGCCACCCGCTCGGCCCGGGCCAGCGAGGCCAGGCTGGCCCCGCCCAGGTAGGCGGCGCCGACGTCGGCGACGTCGAGGGCCAGGTCGGGCTCGTCCGTGGTCGGCTCGCAGGTGGCGCCGTCGGGCCCACCCTCCAACCGGAAGCGGCCCTGGTTGCGCGGCCGCAGGGCGTCGCTGACCTCGAGCACGAGGGCGTCGGTGACCGCGTAGCGCCGGGCCGCCAGCGCCCCCGGCAGGTCGAGCAGCCGCACCCACAGCTGGTCGCCGACCTCGGTGACCCGCAGCCGCCTGGGGTCGGCCAGCCGCCAGCGGATCGGGTCGTCGACCGGCCGGTCGATCAGCTTGATGGTGCCGGCCAGGTCAAGGTCGAGCAGGTAGCGCCAGAGGGCGGCCTCGGCCTCCACGGTGAGCCCGACCAGCATCCGCACCTTGACGATGTTGGCGGCCAGGCCGTTGTGCCAGCGGCTCTCGACCCGGTAGCTGACCCAGCCGTCGACCCGGCCCGGGCCCGATTCGTAGACCACGTCGTAGTGGCGGCTGGCCCCCTGCCGGCTCCACTCCGGGTCGCGGGCGTACACATCCCACCACACCTGGGGGCGGGACAGCTCGCCCGGCTGGCCGCGACGGTAGCGGTCGTACAGCGGGGGGACGAGCTTGGCCGTCTCCTCCGGATCCAGCAGGCGCACGCGCCCCCGGGTGGTGACCGGGCGCAGGAACTGGCCGCGCCGGGGGTCGATCTCGTAGTCGGCGAAGGTGGTGGCCAGCCCGTAGCCGAAGCGGCCGTAGATGACCGACTCGGACGCGCCAAGGGCCGAGACCAGCTCGCCCCGCCGCTCCACCTCCTCGAAGTGGTAGGCGATCATCGACCGCAGGATGCCCCGCCGGCGGTGGGTCGGGAGCACCGAGATGGCGGTCAGGCCGCCGATCGGGATGGTGGTCAGCCCGGGCAGGGTCAGGTCCATCGAGTAGGCGCCGCCGGTGCCGACCATGCGGTCGCCGTCGAAGGCGGCGATGCTGCGGTCGTACTCGAACCAGCGCTCGTGGTCGGCCCGCTCCTCCTCGCCGAGGGTCTCGCCGAAGCCGGTGGCCAGGACGTCGCTGAACTGGTCGCCCTGCTCGGGCGTGATCGGCCGGATGTCGATGTCCATGGGATCGTTGTACTGGAAACGCCGGCGGCGCACATGTGGTTTTCCCGGCGACCAGGGCGTGCCGGCACTGGCCGCGACATTGGGCCACGGAGCGTGATATCGTCCGCCGCTTGACCGTGACATCCCGCCCGCGGCTGTGGGCCTTCTTCGAGCTGTTCGCGCTCTGCGGCTTCGCCATCGCCCAGCCGCCGCTGGACGTCACCGGCCAGAGCCCCGACGTCTTCCTGTTCCGCCGGGCCGACCGGCTCGACATCGTCGCCCTGGTCCTCGGCCTGCTGCTGCTCCCGCCCCTGGTCATGTGGGGCTGCGAGGTCGTGGTGGCTGGTCAGCGAGCGATTCCGGCGCTACCTACACCTGGCCTTGGCGGTCGGGCTGGTCACCCTGGTGGCCATCCAGGTCGCCAAGAGGCTGACCGGCCTGCGCGGCCCCGTGGTGGTGGCGATCGCCGTGGTCGTGGGCGCGCTGGCCGCGGTCTACGCCCGGGCGTCGTGGCCGCGGCTGTTGCTGCGCTACCTGACGCCCGCGCCGCTGGTCTTCGCCCTGGTCTTCCTGCTGCTGTCCCCCTCCTCGAGGCTGGTCCTGCCGGCCCGGGCCGAGGCCAGCGCCGGCCCGGCCCCGACCGCCGCCGGCCGCCAGCCGCCGCTGGTCATGATTCTGTTCGACGAGTTCCCGCTCAGCTCCCTGCTCGACCACACCGGCCGGATCGACCGGCGCGTCTACCCCAACTTCGCCGCCCTGGCCGACCAGGCCACCTGGTACCGCAACGCCACCGGGGTGGCCGGCTACACCCCCTGGGCCATGCTCACCGGCCGCTACCCGGCCAAGGTCAAGGCCCCCTCCTACACCGAGTACCCGACAACATGCTGAACCTGTTCGGCCGTCATCGGCGACTCGGCCCGGGTCTACCGGGAGATCGTCTCGCCCTACGACGTCGCCGTCGACCCGGCCTCGTTCATCGACCAGACGGCCGCCGAGGAGACCGCCCCCAAGGACGGTGAGCCGCTGAACCCGCAGTTCCGCTTCAACCAGGTCCGGCTCAACCAGCCGTCGCGCTTCAACGACTTCCTGCCGGCCTGCAGGACAGCCGCCGGCCGACCATGCACTTCCTGCACCTGCTGCTGCCCACGTCCCCTGGCGCCACCTGCCGTCGGGGACCGAGTACAACTACAAGGCCTTCGGCCGCGGCTTCGAGATCGACCAGATCCCCGCCCCGGTGGTCGAGCTGGCCCACCAGCGGCACCTGCTCCAGGTGGCCTACCTGGACGGGCTGGTCGGCCAGGTCGTCAAGAAGCTCAAGGCCGAGGGCATGTGGGACGAGTCGCTGGTGGTGATGGGGGCCGACCACGGCGAGGGCTGGGTCCCGGGCGAGGAGCCGCGCAGCCTGGGCAGGACCTACGCCCCCGACCTGATGTGGGTGCCGCAGCTCATCAAGGCCCGCGGCCAGGACAACGGCGTCGTCGACGACCGCAACTGGGAGCAGGTCGACCTGCTGCCGACCATCGCCGACCTGGCCGGCATCCAGGTGCCCTGGGCGATGGAGGGCGCCTCCCAGACCGGCGAGCCGATCCGGACCCGGACCGCGGCCTGTACCGCTACGGCCCCTCGGGGGGCCTGCTCTACCGCGCCCCGGCCTCGGTCGGCCCGGTCACCCTCGACCAGAAGGCCACCGCCGCCCTGGACGACCTCAAGCAGTACGGGCAGATCAGGCCCGCCTCGGGGTGGATCCCGGCCCTGGTCTCGGGCCAGCTGACCTCGCCCCTGCCCCGGAGGGCAGCACCGTCCTGGTCGCGATCAACGGCAAGATCGCCGGCGAGTCCAGGCTGTTCCCCAACCGCCCCGGCGACCCGGCGGCCAAGTTCGCCGTGATCACCCCCGACTTCCTGTGGCGGGCCGGCGACGGGCGCCGCCAGCTCCAGGTCCATGTGGTCGACCGGAGCGGCGGCGCGCCGCGCCTGGTGCCCGTCAGCTTGTCGAGCGGGTAGCCGGGGCGCTCGCCCGGGCCGGCGCCACCTCGGCCTCCTCGGCGCCGAGGCCGGTGAGGGACCGCACCCGCAGCTCGTCGTACATCTCCTCCGAGGCCGGCTCCCTGGACAGCATGGTGCCGAGCCAGGCGGCCGCGAAGCCGAGCGGGATGGAGACGATGCCCGGGTTCTCCAGCGGGAACAGCGGCTCGGAGCCGGTGAAGATCAGGCCCTTGGGGCCCATCACGTTGGGGCCGATCACCACCAGCAGCAGCGAGCCGAACAGCCCGACCAGGATGCCGGTCACCGCTCCGCTGGTGGTGAACCGCTTCCAGTACAGCGAGAACAGGATCGTCGGCAGGTTGGCGCTGGCGGCCACGGCGAAGGCCAGCCCGACCAGGAAGGCCACGTTCTGGCCGCGGGCGAAGGAGGCCAGCACGATCGCGATGGCCCCGATGACCAGGGCGGTGATCCGGGCCACCCGGACCTCGGCCCCCTCGTCCCGCTCCTGGCCCCTGCGCATGACGTTGGCGTAGAAGTCGTGGGCGAAGCTGGAGGAGGCGGTGATGGTCAGCCCGGCCACCACGGCCAGGATGGTGGCGAAGGCCACGGCCGCGATGAACGCCAGGAACAGGTCGCCGCCGAAGCTGCCCTCACCCCCGCCGATCGACTGGGCCAGCAGCGGCCCGGCCATGTTGCCGGCGGCGTCGGCCTCCTTGATCCGCTCCTGGCCGACCAGGGCGGCCGCGCCGAAGCCGAGGAAGGTGGTCAGGATGTAGAAGCTGCCGATGATGCCGATGGCCCAGATGACGCTCCTGCGGGCCGCCTGGGCGGTGGGCACGGTGTAGAACCGGATCAGGATGTGGGGCAGACCGGCCGTGCCCAGCACCAGGGCCAGCCCCAACGAGACCAGCTCGATGGTGCTGGTGAAGCGCAGCCCCGGG
>Ga0307415_100000064_pt1 | contig 43959 bp, 43 predicted proteins | sample DK1Cmetagenome_FD_204524 | JGI IMG/M metagenome (GOLD analysis project Ga0307415, IMG submission 204524) | Maize rhizosphere microbial communities from greenhouse at UC Davis, California, United States - DK15-C-2 | ecosystem: Host-associated > Plants > Roots > Rhizosphere > Soil | place: USA... | reverse complement strand
GACGCGGGCCGGCTGGGTCACGGGCGTGATGTCCCCGAACCCGACGGTGGAGAACACCGTGATGGTGAAGTAGAGGGCGTCGGTGCGGCTCAGGGGCTCGCTGAACGCCTGGGCCTGGAGGTCGGCCGTCTTGAAGTAGACCAGGGCGAACAGCAGCAGGAAGAGCGGGATGGCGAAGGCGAGGGCCTCGACCGCCCGCAGGGCCGGGTAGCTAGACTTCAGGATGGCCCTGATCTGCCAGCTGATGACCACGGCGAACAGCAGCAGCCCGCCCAGCAGCAGCGCGACCGCGGAGGCGTCCATCGCGCCGCTCACCGGCACCGCGTAGTAGAGCACCACCAGCACGGTCGCGGTCAGCGACGCCCGTAGCAGGGCCAGCGCCACCCGCCGCCGGGGCGCTGTCATGACCCGCTCGGACCGCCCGCCTGGGCGTCGCGTCACCGCGCGCGTCCGGCCGCCGGCCCGGGCCCGGCGGCGGCGGTGTCGTCGGGACCGCCGACCCGGCGCCGGAAGACGTAGTAGGTCCACCCCTGGTAGGCCAGGACGACCGGGAACAGGACGGCCGCGGCGACCGTCATCACCTTCAGCGAGTACGGCGCCGACGAGGTGTTAGTGATCGTCAGGTCGGTCGACGAGCCCAGCGTGGAGACCATGACCCGCGGATACAGGTTGACGAAGATCGACACCACGACGGCGGCCATGGCCAGCGAGGTGGCCGCGAACGCACGGCCGTCCCGGCCCCTGCCCAGGAGCCCGGCGGCGGCGACGGCCGCCAGGACGGCGACCACCTCGACCAGCAGGGCGAGGAGTCCCTCGCCCGCCATGACCTGGGTCCAGACCGCGAAGCCGAGCACGGCCGCGGCCGCCACCGGGGCGATCCGGCGGCCGACGCGCACGGCACGCTCGCGGAGCTCGCCGGCGGTCTTGAGCGTGAGGAAGCTGGCCCCGTGCAGGAGGCACAGCAGCACGACCGTGACCCCGGTGAACAACGAGTACGGGTTGAGCAGGTCGGTGAACGTCCCGGCGTACTCCTGGTTGGTCCCGATCGGCACCCCGTGCAGCAGGTTGCCGAGGGCCACGCCGATGAGCAGGGGGGCGAGCAGGCTCCCGCCGGTGGTGGCGGCGTCCCAGGCCCGGCGCCAGCGGGCGCTGTCCCGCTTGCCGTAGAACTCGAACGACACCCCGCGGGCGATCAGCGCCGCCAGCAGCAGGAGGAAGGCGAGGTAGAAGCCGGAGAACATGGTCGCGTACCAGCCGGGGAAGGCGGCGAAGGTCCCGGCGGCGGCGACGATCAGCCACACCTCGTTGCCGTCCCACAGCGGCCCGATGGTGTGGATGGCGAGCCGGCGGCCCTGCTCGTCGCGGCCGACCACGCCGTGGAGCATGCCGACCCCGAAGTCGAACCCCTCCAGGACCAGGAACCCGGTCCAGAAGACGACCAGGACGACGAACCAAAAGGTGACGAGGGTCATGCGCTGACCTCAGTAGGTGAAGTGGAGGGCGGGTGTCTCTTCCTCGGTCTCGGCGGTGACGGGCGCCAGCTCCTTGCGGGCGTAATGCGTCATCAACAGGAAGTCGACGACGCCTAGGACCGCGTAGAGCAGGACGAACACGCTGAGGCTGATGACGATCGTGGTCACGCTGTTCGACGGCGTGACGGCGTCCCTGACCAGCTGCAGGCCCTGCACGATCCAGGGCTGGCGGCCGTTCTCGGTCAGCAGCCAGCCGGCGGTGTTCATCAGGAACGGCAGCACGGCCACCCAGATGGCGATCGGCAGGTACCACCTGGCCGTCGCCAGCTTCTTCCGCCAGAGCAGCCAGGCCCCGCAGAGCGCCACCAGCAGCACCAGCACACCCCCGTAGGCCATGGCCCGCATCGACCAGTACTGGATGAAGATGTTGGGGATGTAGTTGCCGGAGCCGTACTGCTGCTCGTATTGGGACTGGACCTCGTTGAGGCCGACCACCTGGCCGTTCCAGGTGCCGGTGGCCAGCACCGACAGCAGGTGCGGGATCTCGATGATCTTTTTCGGGGTCGGGTCGTTGTTGCCGCCGCCGATCTGGAACACCGAGAACGAGCACGGCTGGCAGGTGGTCCACTGCCCTTCGGCGGCGGCGATCTTCATCGGCTGGTAGGTGGTCTCGTTGATGCCGAGCCGGCCGCCGAAGAACAGCGCCAGCATCGTGGCCGGGATCAGCACCACGATGGCGAGCTTGGCCGACCGCTGGAACATGTCGGGGCTGGAGTTGCGCCGCAGATGCCAGGCCGACACCGCCAGCATGACGGCGGAGCCCGTGACCAGCGAGGCCGCCACGACGTGCAGGTAGGCCCAGAGGAACACGATGTTGGTCAGGACCGCCCAGATGTCGGTGAGCTGGGCCCGGTCCCCGGCCGCGTTGAGCTGGTAGCCGACCGGCCGCTGCATCCAGGAGTTGGCCGCCATGATGAACGCCGCCGACAGCACCCCGCCAACTGCGACCGCCCAGATGGTGGCCAGGTGCACGCGCTTGGACAGCCGGTCCCACCCGAACAGCCACACGCCAAGGAAGACCGACTCCAGGAAGAACGCGGCCAGGCCTTCCAAGGCCAGCGGGGCGCCGAACACGTCGCCGACGAAACGCGAGTAGCTCGACCAGTTCATGCCGAACTGGAACTCCTGGACCAGCCCGGTGACCACGCCCACGGCGACGTTGATGACCAGCAGGGTGCCGAAGAAGCGGGTCAGCCGCAGGTGCTCGGGATGGCCCTTGCGGTACCAGAGGGTCTGCAGGATCGCGGTCAGGAAGGCCAGCCCGATCGTCAGGGGCACGAACAGGAAGTGGTAGATGGTGGTGGCGGCGAACTGCAGCCGCGACCAGTCAACCGCCGACATCAACCGACCCCCTTCACGGCGCGCCTGCCTCCTGCGCCATGGAGCCACGGATCGGCGCCGCCGCCATCCCCCGGATGGGATGAACCAGCTCCAGCTCCAGGCGCGGGCAGCGGGAGAACGGCCCGCCGCCGCCGTGGGTGACCAGCAGCAGCGAGCGGCCGCCGGCGTCCCGCCACAGGTCATCCAGCAGGGCGGTGGCCGTGGCCTCGTCCAGGTGCGCGGTCGGCTCGTCCAGGACCAGCACCGAGGGATCGGCCAGGAAGGTCCGGGCCAGGGCGAGACGCTGGCGCTGGCCGCCCGACAGGGCCCGGCCACGCTCGCCGACCACCGTGTCCAGCCCGGCCTCCAGCGACGCCACCCACTCCTCCAGCCTGGCCCCGGCCAGGGCCCGCAGGAGCTCGGCGTCGCTCGCGCCCGGGCGGGCCAGGAGGAGGTTCTCGCGGATGGTGGTGGAGAAGACGTGGGGGTCCTGGGCGCTGAGGAGCACGGCCGAGCGGACGTCATCCTGGCGGTGGTCGCGCAGGTCGTGGGGCCCGATCGTGGCCGCGCCGCCCTGGCGCTCCAGGAACCGGACCAGGAGGTGGGCCAGGGTGGTCTTGCCGGCCCCCGACGGCCCGGACACGACCGCCCGGGCGCCGGGGGGCAGCCTCAGGCTGACGCCGTCCAGCACCCGCCGCCGCTCCGGCCCGCGGGCCACCACCACCCGGTCGAGGGCGATCGCGGCGGGTCGGGACGGGGGCGGCGCCGGCCGGGCCGGGTCGGCGACCTCGGGCGGCCGGTCGATCAGCTCCAGGACCCGGCGGCCGGCGCCCAGGACCGCGGGGAGCTGGCGGGCCGCCGCCGACAGGGGCAGGACGGCCTCGAAGGCGCCCATGGCGACCAGGGTGAGCGGTGCCACCAACAGCGGGTCGAGCGCGCCCCGGCCGGCGGCCGCGGTGGTGGTGAGTAGGACGGCCAGGGTGGTGAGGGCGGCGGCGGCGACGCCGATGGCGTCGGCCGCCCCGGCGGCGCGGGCGTCGCGCAGCGCCACCTGGACCAGCGCCCGGTCGTCGGCGGCGACCGCGGCGGCGGCGCGGCCGTCGGCCCCGTTCAGCCACAGCTCGTCGGCGGCGTCGAGGACGTCGACCAGGTCGGCGGTGAGCCGGGCCCGCAGGGCCGCCTGGCGCCGCTGGGAGCGGGCCACCACCCGCGCCGCCACCAGCGGCCCCAGGACGGCGGCGGCGGCCAGGCCGGCGCCGAGCAGGACGCCGGCCGCGGGGTCGACGACCAGGACGCCGCCCACGACCACCGTGGAGGCGACCACCGCCACCCCCAGCGGGAGCAGCAGCCGCAGGGCGACGTCCTGGAGCTGGTCGACGTCGGCGACCATGCGGCTCAGCAGCTCGCCGTCCCGGTAGGCCTCCAGCCCGGCCGGGGCCAGCGGCTCGATGGCGGCGAACACCCGCGTGCGGACGTTGCCGAGGGCCCGGAAGGCCAGGTCGTGCGAGCACAGCCGCTCGGCGTAGCGGGCCCCCGGCCGGGTCACGGCGGCCACCCGGACGGCGACGATGAGCGTGGTCAGCGACAGGATCGGCGGCTGCCCGGCCGCCCGGCAGATCAGGTAGCCGGCCAGCCCGACCAGCACCGCCCCGGCGACCACGGCCAGCGCCCCGAGCCCGACCGACAGCGCCAGCCGCCCGGGACGCAGGCCGAGCAGCCGCACCAGCCGGATCAGCGTGCTCATCTGACACCCGCCGGGACCGGCGCCCGATCGACCCGTCCGGCCGCCAGCCGCACGACGCGGTCGGCCCGGGCCGCCAGGTCCGGGTCGTGGGTGATGAGCAGGACCGTCCGGGTCCCGCGCAGCCCCTCGACGGTGGCCGCGACCCGGGCGGCGGCGGCCGGGTCCAGGTGGACGGTCGGCTCGTCCAGGACCAGCAGCGGGGCGTCGCGCAGCAGGGCCCGGGCCAGCCCGAGGCGCTGGCGCTGGCCGGCCGACAGCCCGTGCCCGCCGGCGCCGACCACGGTGCCGTAGCCGGCCGGGAGGTCTCGGACGAACCGGTCGGCCCCGGCCAGGCGGGCCGCCTCCTCGATCGCCGCCGGCCCGGCCCCGGGCCGCCCCAGGGTCAGATTGGCGGCCACCGTGTCCGGGACCAGGGCGGGGTGCTGGGAGGCCCAGGCCACCCGCCCCCGCCACCAGTCGAGGTCGGCGCCGGTCAGCGGCCGCCCCCCGGCGAGCAGGTACCCCTCGTCGGGGCGGGTGAGCCCCACCAGCACCCGACCCAGGGTGGTCTTGCCCGCTCCGCTGGCCCCGACCACCGCCACCAGCTCGCCGGGCTGGAGCTCGAGGTCGACCCGGTCCAGCGCCGGCAGCGGGCGCCCCGGGTAGCGGACGGTGACCTCCCGAAGCCCGACCCGCCCGACCTCGGCCCGCCGGGCAGGCGGGAACCCGACCTCGGCCGGCCGGGCAGGCAGAAACCCGACCTCCCGCTGCGAGGCCCCCCGGAGGGGGAGCCTAGCCGAACGCGTATCGGGGGGCGCCTGGTTGTCCACAGCCGGCCCGAGGGCGTCGAGGATGCGCTCGGTGGCGGCCAGCCCGTCGGCGCTGGCGTGGAACAGGCTGGCCACCGCCCGCACGGGGGCGAACAGCTCGGGGACCAGCAGCAGCACGGTGAGGGCGGGCCGCAGCTCAAGGCCGCCGGCGACCAGGCGCACGCCCAGGGTCACGGCCACCAGGGCGATCGAGAGGGTGGCAGCCAGGTCGAGGACCACGCCGGAGAGGAACGACAGCCACAGCGTGCCCATGGTGGCCCGCCGGTAGCGGTCGGTCGCCTCGCGGATGCCGGCGGCCTGGGCCTTCCCCCGGTTGAGGGCGCGCAGCGTCGGCAGGCCACGGACCAGGTCCAGGAACCAGGCCGAGAGCCCGACCAGGGCCTCGAAGTTGGCCCGGGCCCGGGCCCCGGCCGACCGCCCGATCAGGGTCATGAACACTGGGATCACCGGCAGGATCACGGCCATGATCAGCGCCGAGGTGGGATCCACGGCGGCGCTCCAGCCGAGCACCGCCACCGGGACCACGACCGCCAGGACCACCTGGGGCAGGTAGCGGGCGAAGTAGGTCTCGAGGCCGTCGACCCCCTGGACGGCGCCGGCGGCCAGCTCGGCGCTGCCACCACCGCCGGGCTGGCCGGCGCCGGGGCGGAGGCGACGTGAGACCAGCTCGGCCCGCAGGGCGGACATGACCTTGGTGGCGGCGCGCCGGCCGCTGAGCTCGACCGCGTGGGCCAGCCCGGCCCGGGCGGCCGTGATCGCCACCAGCGCGACCGCGACCGCCGCCGGGACCTGGCCGAGGCGACCCTCGGCGGCGCCGGCGAGCACGGCCGCCAGCAGCGTCATCTGGGCCAGCAGCAGCAGCGCTCCGGCCAGCCCGGCGGCCACGCAGACGGCCATGGCCCGGCGGGCCAGCGCCACTCTCGCCACCAGCCGCCGGTCGAAGGCCTTGAGGGGAGCACCCATCAGGGGTCCAGTAGCGCACCGGCCGCGACGGCGGGGCATCCCCCGGAACGGATGATCCACCCCGGGGGCCGAAACCTCATCCCGATCGGATGATGTCCGGACGCCCGGCCCGGTGCGACCGTGCGCTCGGTCGTCCGATGGCCGGCCGACCCCGGCCGGCCACACATCAGAGGAGGGATCGGACAAATGACCGAGGAGGCGTATTCGTCGTCCGCGAGCCGGGCGGACCGGCAGACCACCAGCTGGACGGTCGGCTTCATCCTGTTCGCCGCGATCATGATGATCATGGTCGGGGTGTTCCAGGCCTTGCAGGGCCTGATCGCGATCTTCGAGAACGAGTTCTACGTGACCACCCGCAACTACCTGTTCCAGTTCGACGCCACCAGCTGGGGCTGGATCCACCTGATGCTCGGCCTGCTGGTGGCCTTCGCCGGCTGGGGGCTGCTGTCGGGCCGGACCTGGGCCCGGGCGGTGGCGATCACCCTGGCGCTGCTCAGCGCGATCGCCAACTTCCTGTTCATCCCCTACTACCCGTTCTGGGCGCTGCTCATCATCACCCTGGACGTCTTCGTGATCTGGGCGATCGCGGCCCACGGGGGCGAGCTGCGGGACCGCGTCTGACGGAGCCGGGAGATGGCCGGCCGGCGCCACGACGACGGGCGCGTCTGCCTGTGTGACCCGCCCGGCGGGACCTGCGCCGGGCTGGTGGTCCGGCGCCTGAGCCGGGACCGGGTGCGGGAGCTGGCCGAGGAGATCTGGACGGCGTCGTCGGGGGACCTCCTGCCGGCCCGCCCCGTCTCCGACCCCCGCTCCAGTCGGGCCGGCGCCTCGGCCCAGGCCGCCTACCGGCGGCACCGGGAGCGCGAGCGCGCCGGCTGGCGGCTGCTCGACTGGGTGAAGTGGACCGCGGCGGTCATCGGCGCCGCCGCGGTCGGGGACCTGGTCGTCGGCTTGAGCGTCGGGGCCTGGCTGGGCTGGCCGATGGGCCTCCTGCTGGCGGCGTGGACCGGGTGGCGGCTGCGCTTCCGCCCGTCGGCCGGCGTCAGCCTCTGGCGGCGGCAGGCCGCCATGCAGCGGCGCACGGCCGCGGCGCTGCTGCCGCTCGCCGAGGATGGCCACCTGGCCCTGCATGACGTCGCCCTGCCGGGCTGGCTGGACGGCCTCGACCATCTGGTGGTCGGACCGACCGGCGTCTGGGTGGTGGGGTCCTGGCAGGGCCGGCGGCTGCTGCCGGGCGGCGGCCCGCCACCGGCCACCGTCGGCGGCCTGCGCGGCCAGGCCGAGGCCGTGGCCGAGACCCTGGAGGGCTGGGCCCGGGTCCCGGTGCGGGCGCTGCTGTGCGTCCACAGCCCCTGGCCCCTGACCCCGCGGGCCGCCGACGGCGTCGGTGTGGCGGCGCCGGGCCAGCTCTCCGGCGTCGTCCGCTCCGGGCCCGCCGGCAGCGCGGAGGACCTCGAGCAGGCCACCACCCGGCTGCTCGAGGTCCTCCGCCCGGTGGCCTGAGGGCCATCCGAGCTGTCGCGGTCAGGCGCTGGCGCCCTCCTCGCCGTGCAGGGCCTCCTGGAGCTCTTGCTGGGCCTCGTTGGACAGCGAGCTCTTGAGGACGGTGCCGCCGAACTTCGACATCGCCTCCACGGCCTTGTCCGGGGTGACCTTCTCCACCACCATGAACAGCGCGGAGGTTCCCGGCTGGAGCATGTCCCGGACCTGGTCCTGGAACTGCTTGTCGACCGCGCTCTTGGTCACCTTCCCCATCAGCGCGCCCATCCCCGCCCCGACCGCCATCCCCAGGAACGGGACGAAGAACAGCATGCCGAACAGCATCCCCCAGAACATCCCCCAGGTCGCGCCGGCCCCGACCGCGTGGTGGTTGGTGACGACCCGGATCTTGCCCTCCTTGTTCCGGATGATCGCCGCCACCGCATCGGCCTGGATGATCAGCTCATGCTGCAACTGCTCGGCCTCGTCCATCGCCGCCAGCGCGGTGGTCTCGTCGGGATACCCGATCGCGATCAGGTCTGCCATCCCAGCACCTCCCTCGGTCACCGTCGACGCCGCTCGTCGACTCGGCCCCCACATGGAATCCCGTCGCTCGGTCACCGGCATCATCCGAAGCGGATGAGTCCCGAGGATTTACACGTTGAGCAGAGCATGCACAGGAACTACCCTCTTCGGGTGGGTGTGAGCAGCGGGCGGGGAGCTGCGCCGATCCTGGAGGGTGAGCGGCGGGCCTGGCCCGGTCCATCCTTCGAGCTGCTGGAGTCCAAGCTGCGGCCACCCTCGCCCCGCCCGGGGATCGTGCCCCGGCAATCACTGGTGGAGCGGCTGCTCGGCGCCCCGGCGCCGGTGGTCTGTGTCGTCGCCCCGCCCGGCTACGGCAAGACCACCCTGCTGTCGCAGTGGAGCGAGCGGAAGCGGGACCGGGTGGCCTGGGTCTCGGTGGACGGCCGCGACAACGACCCGGCGGTGCTGCTCACCTACATCGCCGCCGCCCTGGACCGGGTCGAGCCGGTCGACCGGGGGGTGTTCCGGGCCCTGGCTTCGCCCGGCGCTTCGGTGGTGGCCACGGTGGTGCCGCAGCTGGTGGCCTCGGTGGCGGCCGTGACCGAGCCGGTGGCGCTGGTCCTCGACCAGCTGGAGTCGCTGGAGACCCAGGCGTGCCTGGACGTGGTGGCCGAGCTGGCCATCAGGCTGCCCACGGGGTCGCAGCTGGTGCTGGTCTCACGGCGCCCACCACCGTTGCCGGTGGCCCGGCTGCGCGCCCAGGGCCAGGTGGTGGAGGTCGGGGTGGCCGAGCTGGCCATGGACCAGACCGAGGGGCGCACCCTGCTGGAGGCGGCCGACGTCGGGCTCTCCGACGCCGACATGACCGAGCTGGTCGGCCGGGCCGAGGGGTGGCCGGTGGGGCTGTACCTGGCCGCGTTGGCCCGCAAGGCCGCCGGCCCGGGGAGCAGCGCCGAGTTCGCCTTCACCGGCGACGACCGGTTCGTCGCCGACTACCTCGGCTCGGAGCTGCTGGCCCAGCTCTCGCCCGAGCAGGTGCGGTTCCTGACCCGCACGGCGGTGCTGGAGCGGATGTCGGGGCCGCTGTGCGACGCGGTCCTCGGCACCGAGGGGTCGGGCCGGGTCCTGCGCTCCCTGGAGGACTCGAACCTGCTGGTGGTGCCGCTGGACCGCCACCGTGAGTGGTACCGCTACCACCATCTGTTCCGCGACCTGCTGCGGGCCGAGCTCGAGCGACGCGAGCCCCAGCTGGTGCCGCGGCTGCACGCCCGGGCGGCCGCGTGGTGCGAGGCCAACGGGCTGGAGGAGCTGGCCATCGACCATGCCCAGGCCGCCGGTGACGCCGACCTGGTCGCCCGGCTGGTCTGGGACGCGGCGCCACGGGCGTACGCCGCCGGGCGCCGCGACACCGCGACGTGGTGGTACGACTGGTTCCAGGAGCAAGGGGCGATCGAGCGCTACCCGCTGATCGCCATCCAGGGCGCCTGGCGGCAGGCGCTGCTCGGCCAGCCGGCCGGGGTGGAGCGCTGGACGGCCGCGGCCGAGCGCGCCTCGGCGCGGGCGGCGCCGGCCGAGGCCAAGTGGGTGGAGGGCACGCTGGCGTTGCTGCACGCCGCCCTGTGCCGCGAAGGCGTCGAGCGGATGCGCGCCGACGCCCGGCGCGCCCGCGAGCGCATGGACCCGGGAGACTCGGCCCGAGGACCGGCCCTGCACCTCGAAGGCGCCTCCTATCTGCTGGTGGGCGAGACCGACCGCGCCGACCGGCTCCTGGCCGAGGCGGTCGCGGTCGCCACCGAGGACCGCGAGCTGAACGCCGCCTCCTACGCCCTCGCCCAGCGCTGCTTGATCGCGATCCAGCGCCAGGACTGGCCCCGGGCCGAGGCGCTCGCCACCCAGGCGCTCACAGTGGTGCGCGACGGGCACCTGGACGCCTACGTGACCAGCCCGCTGGTGTACGCGGTGGCGGCCCGGGTGGCCCTGCGCCGCGGCGACGCGCCGGCGGCGCGACAGCACCTGGCCCGGGCGGCTCGCCTGCGGCCACTGCTCACCCACAGCCTGCCCACCTACGCCGTCGAGGCGCTGCTGGAGCTGGCCCGAGGCTACCTGGCCCTCAACGACGCCGCCGGCGCCCGGGCCGTCCTCGGGCAGGCCCGCGACGTCGTCTCCCTGCGACCCGACCTCGGCAACCTGCCCGCCCAAGTCGAGGAGCTGCGGTCGGCGCTGGAGGTGGCCCGGGAGGCGCTCCCCGGGTCGTCTTCGCTGAGCACCGCCGAGCTGCGCCTCGTCCCGTGGCTGTCTACCCACCTCTCGTTCCGGGAGATCAGCGAGCGGCTGTACGTGTCCCAGAGCACCGTGAAGACCCAGGCGATCTCGGTCTACCGCAAGCTCGGGGCCTCCTCACGCAGCGAGGCCGTCCAGCGGCTCCAGGAGATCGGCCTGCTCGGGGCGTAGCGCGCCCACTTCATTCGATCCGGGTGATGGCGTCGGCCCCTGCCTCGTGTCGGATGGCGCCAGGCCGAGCGAAGCGAGGTGGACCATGGGAAGGTCGTTCAACGGCGTCATCAACGTCGACGTTCGGGACTCGGTCCCCGACTGGGCGCCCTACCTGCAGCCGATGGCGCCCGAGGGCGCCCCCAACGTCCTCTACATCGTGCTGGACGACACCGGGTTCTCGGCCATGGAGCCGTGGGGCGGGCTGATCGAGACGCCCAACATCAACCGGCTGGCCCAGCGCGGGCTCACCTACACCAACTGGCACACCACCGCGCTGTGCTCGCCCACCCGGTCGTCGCTGCTCACCGGCCGCAACCACACCACCAACGGCATGGCCTGCATCGCCGAGGCGACCACCGGGTTCCCCAACGCCAACGGCCACATCCCCTTCGAGTGCGCCACCATCGCCGAGGTGCTGGGCGAGCGCGGCTGGAACACCTACATGCTCGGCAAGTGGCACCTGTGCCCGGCCGACGAGATGAACCTGGCCTCGACCAAGCGCAACTGGCCGGTCGGTCGCGGGTTCGAGCGCTACTACGGGTTCCTCGGCGGCGAGACCAACCAGTGGTATCCGGACCTGGTCTACGACAACCACCCCGTCGAGCAGCCGGCCCTGCCCGAGGACGGCTACCACCTGACCACCGACCTCACCGACAAGGCGATCGAGTTCATCAAGGACGCCAAGGTGATCGTCCCCGACAAGCCCTTCTTCATGTACTTCTGCCCCGGCGCCACCCACGCCCCCCACCACGCCCCCAAGGAGTGGATCGAGCGCTACCGGGGCCGCTTCGACATGGGTTATGAGCGCTACCGCGAGCAGGTCTTCGAGCGCCAGCGGCAGCTCGGCATCTTCCCCGAGCACGCCCAGCTGTCCCCGCTGAACCCCTACGCCACCGAGACGAGCGTCGACGGCAAGCCGTGGAACCCGGTCGACGTGGTGCGGCCCTGGGACTCGCTGTCGGAGGAGGAGCGGCGGCTGTTCTGCCGCATGGCCGAGGTGTACGCCGGGTTCCTGTCCCACACCGACCACGAGATCGGCCGCCTGCTCGACTTCCTGGAGGAGTCCGGCGAGCTGGACAACACCATCGTGCTGCTGGTCTCCGACAACGGGGCCAGCGGCGAGGGCGGCCCCAACGGCTCGGTGAATGAGAACAAGTTCTTCAACGGCATCCCCGACGACATCCAGGAGAACCTCCGCTACCTGGAGGAGCTGGGCTCGCCGGCCACCTACAACCACTACCCGGTGGGCTGGGCGTGGGCGTTCGACACCCCGTTCAAGATGTGGAAGCGCTACAACTTCGAGGGCGGCGTGGCCGACCCGCTGCTCATCTCCTGGCCCAAGGGGATCAAGGCCAGGGGCGAGCTGCGCCACCAGTTCGCCCACGCCACCGACCTGGTCCCCACCATCTACGACTGCCTCGGGGTGGAGCTGCCCGAGGTGGTCAAGGGGTTCCCCCAGGTCCCCCTGGAGGGCGTGAGCATCCGCCCGACCTTCGAGGGCGACGACGTCCCCACGCCCAAGGAGACCGGGTTCTTCTCGATGCTGGGGTCGCGGGCGATCTGGCACAAGGGCTGGAAGGCGGTCAGCGTCCACCCCACGATCGCCGGCTGGAGCAACTTCGGCCGCGACCGCTGGGAGCTCTACCACACCGACCAGGATCCCACCGAGACCCACGACCTGGCCGCCGAGCATCCCGAGAAGCTCCAGGAGCTGGTCAGCCTGTGGTTCCACGAGGCCGGCAAATACCAGGGTCTGCCGCTGGAGGACCGGACCGCGGTGGAGGTCCTCGCCGACCCCACCCGGCCGCAGGTCGCCCCCCCACGCGACCAGTACGTCTACTTCCCGAACACGGCCGAGGTGCCGGAGACGGCGGCGGTCAACATCCGCAACCGCAGCTACAGCATCACCGTGGAGGTCGACATCCAGGCCGAGGACGCCGGCGGGGTGCTGTTCTCCCACGGCGCCCGCTTCGGCGGCCACGCGCTGTACGTCAAGGACCGCAAGCTCAAGTACGTCTACAACTTCGTTGGCAGCAACGAGCAGACGATCGAGTCCAGCCGGCCCGTCCCGACCGGCGTGGTGCTGCTGTCGGCCGCGTTCGTCAAGGAGGGCGACGCCATGCCCACCACCGGGACGCTGTCGCTGTTCATCAACGACGAGCAGGTCGGCGAGGGCAGGATCATGACCCAGCCGGGCAACTTCTCCCTGGTCGGCGAGGGACTGAACGTCGGCAAGGACCCGGGCGAGCCGGTCACCGACGACTACCCGGGCACCAACCCGTTCGCCTTCACCGGCGGCAGGATCGTCAAGGCGATCGTCGACGTCTCCGGCGAGCCGTTCATCGACCTGGAGAAGGAAGCCATCGCCATGATGGCCCGCGAGTGATCAGAACTGGGGACTCCTTGTCGTCGTCCCGGGTTGAGGAGTCCCGGCCACCCGCCGCTGGCGCGAGGTCGTCGAGATCCTCGAGGTGCTGGCCCTGGCGCTCGCCGCCGTGGCCACCGCCTGGAGCGGCTACCAGGCGGCCAGAGGCGACGGGCACCAGGATGTAGTCACCCCGATCGGGTGATGTGCGGGCCCGGTCGCACCGTGCACCATGGGCAGCGGCCAGCTTCGGCGAAGGAGGTTCCCATGCCAGGGATCGATCTGGACGATGTCTCCAATTGGCGCGGACGCGACGTGATCGACTCGAACGGCCACGCCGTCGGCGTGATCACCGACCTCTACGTGGACGACGCGACCGGCCTTCCCGAGTGGGCCATGGTCAAGAGCGGGCTGTTCAGCCACCACGTGACCTTCGTGCCCCTGTCGGCGGCGTCAGCGCACGGCATGGGCGTGCAGGTCCCCTTCGACCAGCGCCACATCCACGACGCGCCCAAGATAGACCATCCCGACGGGCGGCTGAGCGCCGACGAGGAGGCGCGCCTTTACGCGCACTACGGGCTGGAATACGGCCCGGCCACCTCGGATGCCGCCTCCTCCGGGGCCGGCGCGGAGTTCATCGCGCCCGCCACCGACAGGGTCGAGGAGGAGGGCCCGCGGCGGCTGCGTCGGCACGTGCCCTCCGGCGAGCAGTGAGATGGGCTGTCTGCTGGCGCTGTTCGCCGGGTTCTTCCCCCGCCTGGCGCTGCTGATCCTGTGGATCGCCAGGCCGGCCAGGATCGACGCCGCCTTCGACACGTTCCTCTGGCCGCTGCTCGGCATCATCTTCCTGCCTTTCGCGACCCTGATCTACGTGCTGCTCTACACCCCGGGGCGCGGGCTCACCGGATGGGACTGGTTCTGGGTGGCGATCGCCGCCCTCCTGGACATCGGCCACTGGGGCGCCGGGGTCAGCCAGCGCAGGCGGTCGGCCTACCAGGCGTAGCCATCCAGGACGGCCTCGATCCGGGGGACGTAGCGGTCGGGGCCGAAGTGGCGGATGTTGTTGAGGAACTTGTGCAGCTGGAGGGCGGGGCGGCGTTCCTCATAGCCGGGGTCGGGCGGCCACTCGTCGGTGTAGGCCGCCCACAGCTCGGCCGGGAGGGTGTTGGCCAGCTGCATGTAGGCCAGCTCCAGCTCCCGGTCGGCGAACGACACCGCCGGGTCGACCAGCCAGCGGCCCTCGACCACGTTGGCCGCCCACAGGTCGCCGTGGGTCAGCGACGCCGGCGGCCGCGGCCGCAGCAGGGCCGGCAGCGGCCCCGCGCAGGCCCGCTCCAGCCGCCGCCGCAGCGGCTCCGGGACCCTCGGGTCGGCGAGGTGGGCCCGCACCCGGCGCTCGACGTAGAAGCTCGGCCAGTCGTCGGTCCAGCCGTTGCGCTGGACGAACCGGCCCTGGTAGTTGTCGCGGTGCCAGCCGAAGCGGTCCCCGGCGCGGCGGTGCAGCCGGGCGATGGCCCGCCCGAGGGCCGGCCAGTCCGGCGGGCCACCGACCTCCTCCAGCACCAGCACCGGCCCGGCGGCCCCGAGCACGGCCGGCACCGGCGCCCCCGCGGCGGCCAGCGCAGCCAGCCCGTCGGCCTCGGCCTCGGCCGGGTAGGGGCAGCGCTTGACCACCACCCGCCGCCCGTCGGCCAGCCGCCCCCGGGCCGCCCGGCAGATGTAGCCCCCGCCGAGCGGCTCCTCGGAGGCGAGCGGCGGCAGGTCGGGCGGCCAGTCGTGGTCCACGAGCCGCGCTTCTAGGCGCCGATGGCGTTGACGTAGAGGGCGTAGATCGAGCGGCTGGCCGCCATGAACAGGCGGTTGCCGGCGGCGCCACCGAAGCAGAGGTTGGCGCAGCTCTCCGGCAGGACGACCTGGCCGATCAGGGTGCCGTCGGGGGCGAGGACGTGGACGCCGTCGTAGCCGTCGCCACCCCCGCCGGCGGCCGCCCACAGGTTGCCGTCGCTGTCGCAGCGGATGCCGTCGGAGCTGCCCGGGGTCATGTCGGCGAAGCGGCGGCCGGCCCCGACCCGGCCGTCGTCGACCTCGTAGACGTGGATGGCGCGGGGGGTGGAGCCGGAGTCGACCACGTACAGGAGGGACCCGCCGGGGGCGAAGCAGAGGCCGTTGGGGCGCTCCAGGTCCTGGATCACCGGCTCGGGCCGGCCCTGGCCGGGGTCGAGCCGGTAGACGGCGGTGGGGAGCTCGAAGATCGCCCGGCGGCCCTCGTAGTCGGACAGGATCCCGTAGCCGGGGTCGGTGAACCACACCGCGCCGTCGGCGGCGACCACGACGTCGTTGGGGGCGTTGAGCGGTTTGCCGTCGACGCGGTCGGCGAGCACGGCGATCGAGCCGTCATGTTCGGTCCGGGTCACCCGCCGGGTGAGGTGCTCGCAGGAGACGAGCCGGCCCTGCCGGTCCCGGGTGTGGCCGTTGGCGTTGTTGGCGGGGCTCCGGAACACCGTGACCGCCCCGGTCTGCTCGTCCCAGCGCAGCATCCGGTCGCTGGGGATGTCGCTCCAGAGCAGGCAGCGGTGGTCGCCGAACCAGACCGGCCCCTCGACCCAGCGGTAGCCGGTGGCGATCCGCTCCACGGCCGCGTTGTGCAGCCGGCGGTCCTCGAACCTCGGGTCGAGGACCCGGACGGCGGGATCGGGATAGCGGCCGGGCGCGTCGGCCCAGCGATCCGGGGGCAGCGGCGGATACTCCATGTGCTCACCTCGGCGAGACTCGGAGCGGGCATGCTCCCACACCACGACCCAGGGAGGTTCGATGGCCGAGCAACCGTCGCAGATCGCCGTCGTCACCGGCGCCGGCAGCGGCATTGGGGCGGCGGTGGCGCTGGCCCTGGCCGCCGAGGGGTGGGTGGTGGTCCTGGCCGGCCGCCGCGCCCACGCGCTGGCGTCGGTGGCCGAGCGGGGGGCCGGCCTGGCCGGGACGCTCGATCCGGCCCCGACCGACGTCACCGACGAGGCGTCGGTGCGGGCCCTGTTCGACGGCGCCGTCCAGCGGCACGGCCGCGTCGACCTGCTGTTCAACAACGCCGGCACCGGGGCCCCGCCCCGCGAGCTGGACGCCGTGCCGCTCAGCGAGTGGAGCGCGGTGGTCGCGGTCAACCTCACCGGGGCGTTCCTGTGCGCCCGCGAGGCGTTCCGGGTCATGCGCCACCAGCGGCCCCGCGGCGGCCGCATCGTCAACAACGGCTCCATCTCGGCCCACGTCCCCCGGCCGGGCGCGGCCGCCTACACCGCCACCAAGCACGCCATCACCGGCCTGACCAGGGCGACGGCGCTGGACGGGCGGGCCCACGACATCGCCTGCGGGCAGATCGACATCGGCAACGCCGCCACCGAGATGACCGAGGGCATGGCCGCCGGCGCCCTCCAGGCCGACGGCAGCGTCCGGCCCGAGCCGCGCATGGACGTGGCCGACGTGGCCCGGGCCGTCTGCTACATGGCCAGCCTGCCCCTGGACGCGAACGTGGCCACCATGACCGTGATGGCGACCAGGATGCCGTTCGCCGGCCGCGGCTAGGGCCGAGGGCTCGGCGGTGTGGGCGCGGATGGTGTCGCGGACGGCGTCGGCGTTGGCGAAGAACAGCCCGCTCTCCAGGCGACAGGACCACGATCCCCGGCACCTGCCGGTTCTCGGGGTGGCGGAGGATGTCGCCGTAGTGGCCGGTGGCCCCGGGGACCTGGCCGAGCACGGCCACATGGGGGCGCGAGGCCCGGTAGAGCAGCAGCAGCGACACCGCGATGCCGATGACCAGCCCGGGAAGGGTGTCGAAGATGAGCACGCCCAGCAGCGCGGCCAGCGCGGCCAGGAAGTCGGGGCGGGCGGCGACACCGTAGATGCCGCGGAGCTGGCGGGTGGCGACCTGGTAAAGGGTGACCAGGCCCGGGATGTCGATCAGCTCGATCACGGCCGCGATCACCACCGCGGCCAGGGTCGCCTCGGGCAGGGTCTCGAACAGCCCGGTGAGGAGCCCGAGGCGCAGCAGCCCCGCGACCACGGCCGCGATCCCGGTGGCGATGGCCAGGGCCACGGTCAGCCGGACGAACCGGTCGCCGCCAGCCGACCACCGGCGACACCCCGGCGATGGAGGCATAGGCCAGCGCCTCGGGCACCAGCACCGCCCACACCGTCAGCCCGGCGACCGCGTCGCCGCGCAGCCAGCTTCGCCGGTAGCCGCGGAGCGAGCGGAACACCGGCCGGCTCACCTCGCGGAGATGCGGGTGGCGCTCCTGGCGACCGCGGGCACCAGCGTCCCGATGGCCAGCCCGATCACGAGGTTGATGACCGCGGTGGCGACCTTGGTGTCCAGCTCGGCGTCGGTGGTGAACGGGAGCAGCACCGCGACGACGATCAGCAGGGACACGATCCAGGCGAAGAACCGCCAGGGCCGCGGGGGTGGAGAGCAGCAGCAGGTGCATCAGCCCGGTGGCGGCCAGGGCGGCGAGGGCGGCCAGGCCGGCCACCCGGGCCGTGCTGGCGTCGCCGAGGGTGCCCTCCTCGGTGGGGGCGAGCACCGGGACGTCGAACAGTCCCCTGGCGAACAGCACCCCGACCACCGCCACCAGCGCCGCCACCACCGCCGTGGCCACGCCGCCGGTCCACAGCCGGCCCGCGTTGACGGTGATCCGCCGGTCGGCGCCGTCGTCTCCCCCCTGCCGGGGGTAGGGAGATGTGGTCACGAACCCTCCTCTTGGGTGGACGCCGTAGCGTCGTCGAAGACGGTGGCCCAGTCGCGCTTGACGCTCACCACCGTCCAGCCCTTGGCCTTGGCCGCCTCCAGCGCCCGCTCGGCCCCGGCCACGTAGTCGAACTCGCGCTCGGGGTCGTCGTGCAGCACCAGCAGCCGCAGCCCCGGGCCGGGACGGCCCGCCGGCGAACTGGAGCATCTCGACGTCGCCGTTGGAGTTCCCGCCGGCCACCACCGGCCGGCGCCCGACCCGGCTCCAGATCCGCAGCGGCTTGGTCGGCCCGTCGTTGAAGTAGTCCGGCTCGGCCAGGTACACGATCGTGCCCCCGTGCTCGTCGGGCTCGTACCGCAGCGCGTTGGTGGTGCCGATGACCCGCTCGGCGGGGATGCCGTAGATCCGCTCGGTGACCGGGCGCATGAAGTCGCGGTCCCCGCCCGAGGCGATGTAGCTGGTGAACCCGTTGGCGGCCAGGTACTCAAGCAGCTCCACCATCGGCCGATAGCCGCACTGGAAGAAGTGGCGGTCCAGGGTCGGGTGCCGGCCCTGGTGCAGGAAGCCGTGGGCCGCTACCTGGTAGGCCTCGACGTCCATGCCCGCGAACGCCTGCAGGACGCCGGCGAGCACCACCTTCAGCTCGCTGTCGTCGCCGGCGTAGTGCTTGGTGATGACCTCGCCCAGCCAGGCGTAGTCGCGGTCGTAGGCCGCCTTCCAGGGCTGGCGCTCGCGCAGGGAGGCGTCCTGCTCGGCCATGGCGGCCAGCCGCTGCAGGATGAAGCCGAGCTCGATCGGCATCGGCTTCTCGCACCACAGGGTGCCGTCGTTGTCGAACACCGCCACCCGCTCGGCGGCGGGCAGGAACTCCGGCGACCCGTCGGCCGTCACCCGGGCCACGAAGTCCCGGATGGCCGCGACCGCGGCCCCGTCGTTCCAGGACCGCAGGGACTGATCACCGCTCGCTGTCGCCATCGGGCACCTCCGGGTCCACCCTGCACCCGGCGGGGGGGAGCCGTCCTCACCCTGTGAGGGTGAAGCGCGCTCACCCTTTCGCGGTGGACTTTGTGGGGGCCGGGTGACAGGGAGGAGCACGGCCCGTTCAGCTCAGCGGCATCAGCAACTTCGACAACGACCGCTGGCAGCTGTTCCACACCGACGAGGACCGCTCCGAGGCCCACGACCTGGCCGACCAGCACCCCGACAAGCTGGAGGAGCTCAAGGCCCTCTGGTTCGAGGAGGCCAAGGCCAACAACGTGCTCCCCCTCAACGACATGCAGGCTGTCGGGAAGGACCTCTAGACCTTCCTCGCGATGGAGTTCAACGTGCCCGTGCCCCCGAGCGACCAATACACCTACTACCCGGGGACCAGCGAGGTGCCCGAGCGCTCGGCGGCCAACGTCCACGCCGTCTCCTACAAGGTGCTGGCCGAGCTCGAGGTCACCGACACCGCCGAGGGCGTGATCTTCGCGTCCGGGTCACGGTTCGGCGGCCACTCGCTGTTCATCAAGGACGGCACCCTCACCTACGCCTACAACTTCCTCGGCATCCCGCCCGAGACCCGCTTCTCGGCTCCGGCCCCCCGCGCCGGCCGCCACATCGTGGGCGTCGAGTTCGCCAAGGAGCGCATGGTGAGCACCACGAGTCCTACGGCACCCTCAGGCTCCACATCGACGACCAGGTCGTGGCCGAGGGCGAGCTGCGCACCATAACCGGGCACTTCGCCCTGTGCGGCGAGGGGCTGTGCATCGGCTACGACGGCGGCGACGCCGTCTCCAGCATGTACCGGCCCAAGTTCGAGTTCACCGGAGGCGAGATCGTCAAGGTCGTCTTCGACGTCGCCGACGACGCCTACGTCGACGTGGAGCGCCCCCTGGCCGCGGCCATGGCCCGCGCGACCAGGGGGCGGTCCCGCCGGCGGCCTGTGGGGCCGCCAGCCGGCGCTGGGCCCGGGCCCGCTCGCCGGCGGGTAGACCGCGGTACAGGAGGTCGCGGACCAGCGGGTGGTGGAAGGCGTAGCGGCCGGACGCGCCGGCCCGCTCCTCGACCAGCCGGGCGGCGACCGCCTTGTCGAGGGTGGACAGCAGGCTGTCGCGGCCCAGGTCGACGACCTGGCCGAGCCGGTCCAGCTCGAACTCGTCGCCGAGCACGGCCGCGGCCCCGAGCACGTACTCGACCGCGCCGCCGAGGCCGGCCAGCCGCTGGCCGACGACCCAGCGCACGCTGTCGGGGACCTCCCGCACCGCCCGGTCCACCCCGCCCGCGGCCAGCAGCGAGCCCACCAGGAACGGGTTGCCCCGGGTGCGCTCCTGGAGGGCGCCGGCCAGCTCCTCCTCGGCGGCGGTGAGGGGCCGGTCGGCGGTGGCCGCGGCCAGGGTGGCCACGTCCTCGGTGGTCAGCCCGCCCAGGCCGAGCAGCTCGGCCCCCGGCGCCCGCAGCAGGTCCCCGAGGGCGGCGGCCAGGCTGGCCCGGGTGGCCGGCTCGTCGTCGCGGTACAGCAGGACGGTCAGCAGCCTGGCCGGCCGGGGGGCGTGGGCCAGGCTGCGCAGCAGCAGCAGGCTGGCCTCGTCGGCCCCCTGGAGGTCGTCCACCAGCAGCAGCAGCGGGCCGCCGGCGGCGACCGCCTCCAGCAGCCAGCTGACGGCCTCGAACAGCAGGTAGTGGTCGGCCCGGGGGTCGGCCCGCGGGGGCGCCGGCGTGGTCGGCAGCCGCCAGGCCAGCTCGGGCCAGCGCCTGGCCAACTCGGCGGCCTCGGGGCCGCGCAGAGCCCGCAGCCGCTCGGCCGGGGCGGCGGCCAGGTGGCGCCCCAGCGCCTCCCGCAGCGGCAGGTACGGGACGCCCGGGTACTGGTCGCAGCGTCCGGCCAGCACGGTCGCCCCGTGGGCGCCGGCCAGGGCGGCGAGCTCGGCCCCGAGCCGGGTCTTGCCGATGCCGGCCTCGCCGGTCACCAGCACGGTCCGGCGCTGGCCGGCCGCGGCCTCGGTGAAGGCCGAGCGCAGCCGGTGAAGCTCCGGCCCGCGGCCCACGAACGGCCCGCTGACCGGGGAGGCGGCCGGCGCCGGCGGCCGGGCGGGCGCGGCCGCCGCGGCCAGGGCCAGGGGCTCGGCGTGGAGCAGCTCCAGGTAGGCCGCCTCCAGCCCCGGCGAGGGCCCGACCCCCAGCTCCTCGGCCAGCGCCCGCCGGTAGTGGTCGTAGGCGCGCAACGCCTCGCCGCGGTCGCCGGCGGCGGCGTGCGCCCGCAGGAGCCGCTCGTGGGCCGAGTCCCGGAACGGCTCCAGGGCGACCAGGTCCCTGGCCGGGCCGACGGCCGCCTCGCCGTTCCCGGCGGCCAGGTGGACGTCGGCCTGCATCTCCAGGCCGTCGATGAGCACCTGGCGGAGGGCGGCCCGACGGTCCTCGACCCAGGGGCCCTCGTGGCCGGGGAGCAGCGGCCGTCCGGCGATGGCCCGGGCCCGCCCGGCGGCCGCCAGGGCCCGCTCCAGGTCGCCGGCCTCCAGCGCCGACCGGGCCGCCTCGGCCTCGCCGGCGGCCAGCTCGACGTCGACCGCGGTGTCGGCGGGCAGGGTCAGCCGGTAGCAGCCGGCCACGCTGGTGAGGGTGCCGGTGGCCGGCAGGCCAAGCTGGTCCAGGAAGTCCCTGACTTTGCTGACCACCCCGCGGAGGGCGGGCCGCCAAGTGGGCGGGAGCGTCCCGCCCCAGAGCGCGTCGGCCAGCTCCTCGCTGGGCACCGGCCGGTCGCGCTCGGCCACCAGGTAGGCGAACACCAGCGAGGCCTGCCGCCCGGGCAGGTCGGTGGCGTCGGCTCTGGCCCCGTCGGCCTCGGCCGCCAGCTGGCCGGTGAGGGTGATCTCCAGCGACATGGGCTTGCTGTACCGTTGCGTTTCACTTGCGCGCCCCTGACTACAGTTTCCGGGCGTGTCAAGAGCAAGCCGAGCGAGCGGGGGAGCTCGAGCGACCCGGGAGCCAGCGACGGACATCACGGAGACGACGGCGCCGCCGCACAGCAGGCCGACGGTGCCGGTGCCGCGATGGGCGCCGGTGCCCAGACGGCGGTTGCTCACCCAGCTGGACGAGGGGGCCCAGGGCCCGCTGACCCTGCTGGCCGCGCCGGCCGGCTACGGCAAGACCCTCCTGCTGGCCTCCTGGGCGGCCACCGCCCGCCCACCCGGCCCCGTGGCCTGGGTGACGGTCGGCCCGGACGACGCCCAGCCTGCCACCTTCTGGGGTCATGTCCTGGACGCGCTGGCCGCGATCGGCATCGCCCCGGAAGGGTCGCCGGCCGGCCTCGACCCACGGCTCGACGGCGGGCACCTGTTCGTGCGCTCGCTGGCCAGCTGGCTGGCCGAGCTGCCGGCGCCGCTGGTGCTGGTGCTCGACGACCTGCACGAGGCGAGCGGCGGGGCGGTGGCGACCGAGCTCCGGCTGCTGCTCCGCTTCGCCCCGCCCCAGCTGCGCCTGGTGGTGGCCAGCCGCGCCGACCCGCCGCTGTCGCTGCAGCGGCTGCGGGTGGCTGGGCAGCTCCGCGAGATCCGCGAGGCCGAGCTGGCCTTCACCCGCTCCGAGGCCGGTGACCTGCTCGGCCGCCAGGGGGTGGAGCTGTCGGCCGCGGAGCTGGAGGTGCTGTGGCGGCGGACCGAGGGCTGGGCGGCCGGGCTGCGGCTGGCCGCCCTGACGCTCCGCGAGCACCCGCTGCCGGGGCGGTTCGTCGACGAGCTGGCCGGCGACGACCGCGCCATCGCCGGCTACCTGCTGGAGGAGGTGCTGGCCGTCCAGCCACCCGAGCTGCGGGCGTTCCTGCTGTGGACCTCGGTGCCCGACCGCATCTGCGGGGGCCTGGCCGACGCGCTGACCGGCCGCGCCGACGGCGCCGAGGTCCTGGCCCGGCTGGAGCGGGAGCACGTCTTCACCATGGCCAGCGGCCCCGGCCGGGACTGGTACCGCTACCACCCGCTGTTCGCCGAGCTGCTCCGGGCCGAGCTGCGTCACGAGCGCCCCGAGGAGCTGCCCGCCCTGCACCGCAAGGCGGCCGCCTGGCAGGCCGCCAACGGCCTGCCGGTCGACGCCGTCCGCTCCGCCCTGGCCGGCGACGACCTGGACCAGGCAATCGATCTCCTGGCCGACGGCTGGCTGTCGCTGCTGGTCTCGGGGCAGGTGGCCGCCCTGGCGGAGCTGCTGGCCCGGCTCCCGGCCGAGCGGATGCGGGCCACGCCGGAGCTGGCCGCGGTGGCCGCGCTCAGCCGGCTGGCCGTGGGCGAGCTGGAGGAGGCCGACGCCTGGCTCGAGCTGGCCGAGACCGGGGCCCCGGGCGCCGGGGCGGCCCTGCCCCTGGCCCGGCTGTGGCGAGCCCGCCTGGCCGGCGACGCCGCCGGCGCCCTGGCGGCCGCGGGCCCGCTGCTGGACCCGGGCGGGGACGCGGCCTGGGAGCGGCTCGCCCGGCCCGACGACCGGCGGTCGCTGGCCCTGGCCCTCCTGGGGGTGGCGGAGCTGTGGGACGGCCAGCTGGAGGAGGCCGCCGGCCACCTCGAGCAGGCCGTGGCCGACGCCGGCCGGGCCGGTCGCGAGCTCCTCGAGCTCGACGCCACCGCCCACCTGGCCGTGCTGGAGGCTCTCCGCGGGAACCTCGGCCGCGCCGTCGAGCTGGGCCGGCTGGCCCTCGGGCGGGCCCGGCGTGGCGGCCGGCCGGCGGCCACGGTGGCCTGCGCCGAGCTGGCCATCGCCACCGCCGCCTACTACCGGGATGAGCTCGACACCGCCTCGGCCGCCCTGGAGCGGGCCACCCGGGCCGCCGGCCGCGACCGCATGGTCGCGCTGGCCGCGGCGGTCCTGAGGGCGTTCCTGGCCACCGGCCCCGGCGACCACGGTGGGGCGCTGGCCCGCCTGGACGCCGTCCGGGCCACCGGCGACCGGCCGCCCCGGCTGCTGGCCGGCGGGGCGCGGGCGGCCAGGGCGCGGCTGCTGGCCGCGGCCGGGGACGCCGCCGCGGCCATGGCCACCCTCGACGAGGACGCTGACGGGCGGGAGCCGGTCGAGGCGGTGGGCCTGGCCAGGCTGCTGCTGGCCCGGGGGGAGCCGGCGGCGGCCGTGGCCACCGTGGCCCCGCTGCTGGCCGGCGCGCCCGGGAGGCCGCCGGCGGCCCAGCCGCCCCTGGCCATCCAGGCGTCCCTGGTCGACGCGGCCGCCACCCAGGAGCTGGGCGACCACGACGCCGCCGCCCGGTCGCTGCGCCGGGCCCTCGACCTGGCCGGACCCGAGCGCTTCCGCCGGGCCTTCGTCGAGGGCGGGACGCCGGTGCGGGCGCTGCTGGTCGACCACCTCCACCGGGAGCGAAGCCACCGGGCGCTGGCCGACACGCTGCTGACCCGGCTGCGCGACACCACCGGGACGACCTCCTGGCCAGGCGCGGCCGCGGCCGCGGCGGCGCTGGTGGAGCCGCTCAGCGAGCGGGAGCAGGTGGTGCTGCGCTACCTGCCCAGCACCCTGTCGGCGGGCGAGATCGCCGACGAGCTGTTCGTTTCCCTCAACACCGTGAAGACCCACATCAAGAGCATCTATCGCAAGCTGGACACCAACCGGCGCTGGGACGCGGTCAAGCGCGCCCGCCAGCTCCAGCTCCTCTGACCCGGCCGCTCAGAACAGCACGGCGATGCCGTCGCCGACCAGCTTGAGGCCGAAGACCAGGAACAGCACGGCCATGATGGCCGCGTTGTGGTCGCCGGCCCAGGTCTTCCAGCCGTCCAGGGTCCTGGCCGCCCGCTCGGCGGCGACCAGGTAGAGGACCAGGGGGGCGAGCACCCCCAGCGACCCGATCAGCACGAAGACGGCCAGGGCGACCGCCTGCTGGCCGCCGGCCAGCCCGGCCCCGGCGATCGAGGCCGCCGCGGCGATGGTCAGGCCCCCGTTCTTGGGGTTGACCGCCGACAGCAGCGCCCCCAGGCCCAGCGCCTGGCCGGGTCGCAGCCGGTCGAGACCGGCCATCCACCTGGGCATCTCCGGCTCGGCCCCCTCGGCCGGGCGGGCCCGCCACTGCCGCCCCGCCAGCAGCAGCAACAGCACGCCCAGGAGGAGCTTGAGCCAGCCGGTCCAGGCGGCGGGCTGGCCGTCGTCCGAGGGGTCGGCCGGGCCGGCCAGGAGCAGGACGACCGCGCCCAGGACGGACAGGCCGACCAGCCAGCCGACGGCGAACAGGGAGCCGTTGGCCCGGCCGCGGGGCGTGGCCAGCAGCAGGATGATGGCCACGATCGGCAGGGGGCTGACCGCGACGCCGGCGGCCAGGCCGAGGACGTCACCGATGGCCGCGCCCATGAGCCCTCCTTGTCCGCGGCTCAGGGCCCGGCGGCTCTGACGACGCAGCGGAAGCCGATGTGACCGGTCGAGGTGTCGACGGCCTCGCCCTGGCGGGCCGCCGGCCGGTAGCGCAGGCAGTAGCTGGGCGCGCAGAGGTGGGAGCCGCCCTTGATCACCCGGCGCGGGATCGCCTCGGCCACGACCGGGCCGGTCACCTGGGGGTTGCGGGGCACACAGCAGGGCTTGGCGACCTCGTCGGGGTGGCGGGGGGTGAAGTAGTCGCTGGTCCACTCCCAGACGTTGCCGGCCATGTCCTGGAGACCGTAGCCGTTGGGCGGAAACGCCCCCACCGGCGAGGTGCCCGCGTACCGGTCCAGCAGCAGGTTCTGCCAAGGGAACTCGCCCTGCCAGGTGTTGGCCATCTGGCGGCCCTTGGGGGTGAATTCGTCGCCCCAGCAGAACACCTTGCCCTCGAGCCCGCCCCGGGCCGCGTACTCCCACTCGGCCTCGGTGGCCAGCTCCTTGCCGGCCCAGGCGGCATAGGTGGCCGCGTCCTCATAGGCGACCTGGACGACCGGGTGCCGGTCGCGGCCGTGCAGGGTCGATGCCGGCCCCTCCGGGTGCCGCCAGCCGGCCCCCGGCACCCAGGCCCACCAGGCGCGCCAGTCGCGCAGGTCCACCGGCCCGCTGGACGGGCGGAAGACCAGCGCCCCGGGGACCAGCAGCTCGGGGTCGGCGTCGGGGTAGTCGGCCGGCTCGGGCGGGCGCTCGGCCACGGTGAGGTGCCCGGTGGCCTTGACGAAGCGGCGGAACTCGGCGTTGGTCACCGGATGGCTGTCCATCCAGAAGCCGTCCACCTCGACCCGGTGGACCGGCCGCTCCTCCGGATAGAAGTCCTCGGAGCCCATCAGGAACGCTCCCCCGGGCACCCAGACCATGTCCTTCATGCGCTTCGCCCACCTCCGGGCCGGACGATGCCAGCCGCCGGGGTGAGCTGTCCTCACCCCGGCGGGGTGAATCACCCCCATCGGGTGAGGCTCCCTCACCCTGGCCGGAGCGACCATGCCAGAGACGAGGGGAGGTCGGCGTGCCGCGAGATGGAGGCAGCTACGAGATCCGGGTCCGCGGACGCCTGACCGACTCCCTGCTCGCCGCCTTCGAGGGCATGCGGGCCTCGGTGGAGCCGCCGGAGACGGTGCTGCAGGGGCCGGTCCAGGACCAGGCCGCCCTGTACGGGCTGCTCGACCGCATCCAGGCCCTCGGGCTGGAGCTGCTCGAGGTGCGGCGGCTCCCGGACCCGCCCACCGACCCGGAAATCACCGGCCCGGGGTGAGGACAGCCCGTCCCTCGTGGCCCACGATGGGGCTCCTGCCACGACAAGGAGGCAACGCATGGCACATCTGGTGGTGCTCGGGGTCGACAACCCCAGCGACGCCGAGCGGCTGTTCGACCTGGCCGGCGATCTGGCCAAGCAGGAGCTGCTACAGCTCGAGGACGCCGCCTACGCCTACCGGGACGACCGCGGCAAGGTGCGCATCCACCAGGCGGTCAGCCTGACCGGGGCCGGCGCGGTCAGTGGCGCCCTGTGGGGCACCCTGATCGGCCTGCTGTTCCTGATGCCGGTGGCCGGGCTGGCCATCGGGGCGGGCACCGGCGCCCTGGCCGGCAAGCTGGCCGACGTCGGCATCAACGACGACACCATCAAGCAGATCGGCAGCCAGCTCGAGCAGGGCAGGGCGGCGGTGTTCCTGCTCGCCCGCTCGGCCACGGTCGACCGGGTGATCGACGCCATCAAGCCGTTCAACCCGACGGTCATCCAGACCAACCTGACCAAGGACCGCGAGGAGGAGCTGGTCAAGGCTCTGCAGTCCTGACCAGCGACCTGAGGGCCCGGCGGGCGGTCCCCGCCGGGCCTCTCAGCGCTGCCGGTCACCCTCCTGGCGGGGCAGCGGCAGGGGGGCGGCGTGGTTGCGGAACTCGGGCGGGACCAGCAGCAGCTCGATCGTGGCCCGGAGATACGGGAGGTACTCGGCCCGCAGCCGCTGGAGGTCGGCCCAGGCGCGGTCGTAGGGGTGCAGGGGCACACCGCGCCCTTCCAGGTGCCGGTAGAGGCTCCGGAAGGCCGGCTCGCCGTCGGGCCTGCCGTCCACCGGGCCGGCGGCCGACCTGGCCACCGCCGGCAGGGTCCGCACGATGCGCAGCAGCCCGATGGCCCGCCGGTACAGCCGCAGCGCCGCCCCGCTCCGCGCGTCCCGGATCGCGGCCAGGCTGATGGCGGCGGCGTCGGTCACCACCCCGAGGGCGGTCAGCCAGTGCTGGCCGGGCCGCCGGGAACGGAAGAAGGCCAGCATCGGGTAGGCGGTGTGGCTGTCGAACACCTCGGCGCACCACCACTCCCAGTCGGCGAAGGCGGCCGCCAGGCCGTCCAGGCCGCCGTCGGCGTGCCAGGCCTCGATCACCCCGGTTGGGGTGGTGCGCTCGTCGGTGAGGTCGTCCAGGGTCAGCAGCTGGGTCTCACGCCGGCTGTAGGCGCCGAACAGCGTCGGCAGGTAGCCGATCACCAGGGCGATGGAGACCAGCCCCATGAACGCCTGGGCCAGGGCCAGCAGCCGGGCCATGCCGCCGACGGGCACGACGTCGCCGAAGCCGACGGTGAAGAAGCCGACGCCGGCGAAGTACAGCGCGTCCAGGTAGCTGTCCACGCCTGACAGCCGGCCCCGCAGCACCCACCAGACCAGCCCCCAGCCGACCAGCAGCAGCAGCACCCAGACGACCAGCAGGCCGAGCAGCGAGAGCGGGCCGTAGACGGCCAGGAGCCGCTCCCTCCGCCGCTCGGAGCCGATGCGCCGGGCCAGCGCCCGCCACAGCCACCAGCTGCGCCGGTAGAGGATGTAGGTCGGCCACAGCCGGCTGGAGCGGCGCTGGGTGGTGACCAGGGTGCTGACCGCGTCGGTGGCGGCGAACAGCACCAGCCCGGCCCCGGCGAGCAGGACCAGCAGCCTGGCGACCAGGTTGGCGTCGTCCATGGTGGCCCACAGCATCTCCCATTTCACCCGGTCGGGGTGAAGCCGGCTCACGCGGGGGCGGCGATGCTTGGGCCGGAGGTGATCGCCAACCACTCACCGCCACGCCCGACCCAGCGAGGAGGGTCTCATGAACCGCGAGCAGCGCCTGGAGATGCTCGAGCGCCTGGCCGAGATGCCGAGCATCGAGCTCAAGATGAACGTGCCCGCCGACCAGCGCATGGCCCTGTCCGGCCTCCACCTCGACCTCATGGCGGCCAAGCTGCGCGAGGTCTACTTCTTCGACACCCCGGACCTCACCCTGTTCGCCAACGGCGTGGTCACCCGGGCCCGGCGGACCCAGGGCGACGACGACGACACCGTGGTCAAGCTGCGCCCGGCCGAGCCCAAGTCGCTGCCGCCGGAGGTGCGGGAGTCCAAGAACCTCAAGGTCGAGATGGACGTGACCCGCGGCTCCTACGTGGTGTCGGCCTCGCTCAAGGGAAGCCGCCGCGCCGGCGCGGTCCGCGAGGTGGTCACCGACAGCCGCCCGCTGGAGAAGCTGTTCACCAGAGAGCAGCGGGCCTTCTTCGCCGACCACGCGCCGGCCGGGGTCGGCTGGGAGGACCTGGTGCCGCTGGGGCCGGTGCTGGTGGTCGTGCTCAAGTGGGTGCCCGAGGGGCTGACCAACAAGACCACCATCGAGCAGTGGCACTACCCGGGCCAGGTGCCGCTGGTCGAGCTGTCCACCAAGGCCACCCCCCAGAACGTGCTCCAGGTGTACGCCGACACGACCGAGTTCGTCGCCGGCCACGGGCTCAGCGCCGCCGGCGAGCAGGAGCCCAAGACCCGCAAGGCGCTGGAGTTCTTCACCCGGAACCACCCCGCGGCCAGGTCGTAGGGCGGCCAGTCAGGAGCGCAGGACGGCGCGGGCGTCGGGGATGGCGTCGGCCAGGCTGCGGTAGATCCGGGCTTCGCCGACGGCCTCGGCCAGGCCGCTGCGGCGGAGCAGGTCCTGGACCTCGGCCCGGGCGTTGGCCAGCCAGAGGGCGACGCCGCGCTGGAAGAGCTCGCCGCGCAGGGAGGACAGCACGTCCAGGCTCTCGACGTCCAGCGCCGGGGTGAACTGGAGGTCGAGCACGACGATCCGCACCGGCGTCTCCGCCGCCGCCAGCTGCTCCCGGACCCGGTCGCGGAGGAGCTTGGCGTTGATGAACAGCAGCGGCGCGTCGAGCCGGAGGACCACCAGCCCCGGCTCGGCCCGGGCGGCCGGCTCGTGGTCGATGGCCACGTAGACGTCGCCGGGCGAGACCCGGCCGAGGACGGAGGTGCCCGGGCGGCTCTGGCGGCCGAGCAGCAGCAGGATGGAGATCACCACCGCCAGCAGCAGCCCGCCGAGCACCCCCCAGCACCAGCACGCCCAGCAGCGTGAAGACGGCCAGGGCGAAGCTGTCGCGCCGCAGCCGCCGGATCCGCCGCAGGGCGGGCAGGTTGAGGAACCCGAGGACGGCGCTGATCACGATCGCGGCCAGGGCGGCCTGAGGGAGGTCGCGGAACAGCGGCAGCAGCGCCACCGCGGTCAGCACGGTCAGCGCCGACACCAGCAGCGACACCAGCTGGGTGTTGGCGCCGGCGCGGTCGTTGGCGGCCGACTGGCTGGCCCCGCCGCCGGTGATGAAGCCCTGGAACAGCCCGGCCAGGACGTTGGCCAGGCCGGTGGCGGTCAGCTCCCGGTCGGGCTGGATGTTGGAGCCGTGCCCGTCGGCCAGGGACTCGCCCACGGTGGCGGTCTCGGCGTAGCCGATGATGGCGATCGCCAGCGCGCCCGGCAGCAGCGCCAGCAGCTCGTCCCAGCCCACCGAGGGGAGCGCCGGCACGGGCACGGCCCCCTCAATCTCGCCGATGACGTCCACGCCGTGGTCGGCCAGGTCGCCCAGGGCGACCACGACGATGCTGGCCACCACCGCCAGCAGGGCCGCCGGGGTGCCCGGGCGACCCGCTTGAGGGCGAGCAGCAGGGCCAGGCTGCCCAGCCCGACGGCGGCCGTCCAGCCGTCGACGTCGCCGAGCCGGGTGAGCAGGTGCCCCAGCTGGGGGAAGAAGTCGCCCTCGCCCTTGGAGACGCCCAGCAGCGCCGGCACCTGGCCGACGATGATGGTCAGTCCGAGGCCGAACATGAACCCGGCCTGCACCGACGCCGAGATGAACCGCGACACGAACCCAACATGCAGCACGCCCAGCACCACCAGGACGATCCCGACGAGGATGGCCAGGGCGGCCGACAGCTCGCCGAAGCGGGTCGCGTCGCCCATGGCCACGGGCGCGACCAGCGCCGCCGAGATGGCCGCGGTGGCCGAGGTGGGGCTGACGACCAGCTGCCGCGAGCTGCCGGCCAGGGCGTAGCCCAGCAGCCCGGCGAAGGCGGCGAACAGCCCGGCCTGCGGCGGCAGCTGGGCAATCTGGGCGTAGGCGATCGCCTGGGGCACGACCAACGCCCAGGTGGTCAGCGCGGCCACCAGGTCGCCGCGCAGCCAGGCCCGCTGGTAGCGGCCGAGCCAGTCCAGCGCCGGCAGCAGCCGGGCCGGCCGGTCGCGGCTGCGCTGGTCGACCATCCCCGCTTTCGGCTCTCACCCCGAGGGGGTGATCTCCGCCACGGCGCGGGGCGGCGGCCGACCCAGGAACTCGATCAGGGCCAGGACGATCAGCAGGACCAGGGTGATGCCGAGGACGACCTTGCCGGTGGGGCGCTCCCAGAACACCAGGACCAGGGCGGCCAGGACCACGGCGCCGATGCGCAGGGTCCGCTTGTTGGCGTGGACCCAGGTACCGACCGGGCCGGTGCGCAGGCCGGCATGCTCGGCGCTGCCCTGCAACCAGCCGATGGCACCCGCCAGGCTCTGGCGGGTCCGCACCGCGGTCACCGAGGGGCCGGTCAGGAACGCCCCGGCGGCCACCACCAGCCCCAGCACCAGGACCGTGCGCAGCCCGGCGCGCAGGAACCGCACGATGGTGTCGTACAGCACCGCGGCGGCGTCGTGCGGCAGCACCTCGGCGGGCACGCCATTCAGGTAGATCGACCGGAACACCGCCAGTCCCAGCGCCAGCAGCACCATGCCGGCGGCCACGCCCAGCCCGGCGCCAATCAGCGCCCGGCGGTGGTCCTTGGCGACATAGACGCCGATCCCGATCAGGATCAGGGCGACCACCGGCAGCCAGACCCCCAGGGTGTTGAGCAGGCTGAACGCGCGCTGCGCCCGGGTGATGTCCTGGGACTGGAACAGCACGAAGGACTTGTCGACCTGCGGGATCCGCTCGGCCAGGGTGAACCCCTGGGCAACCAACCGCTGCTTGACCGTCTGGATGAACGGCGCCAGGTTGAGGGAGACGGTGTCGCCCTCCACGGTGACCGCGCCGCCACCCTCGCCGGTCAGGGCCTTGACCAACGCCTCGTGGGCCGCCCGGTTGGCCTGCACCCAGGCGTCCTCGAACGCCTGGCTCTGGACGATCCGCTCGACCTGGGTGCGGACAAAGCCCTGCACGCCGTTGGCGACCGGGCCGGCCAACCCCTGCAGCGCCCCGGCGGCCTGGGGGGGCAGCCCGCGGCCCTCCACGCGGGTGCTCAGCGCGTCCACCACCTGGGTGGTGAGCGCCTGGATGTCGATGTAGGTGAAGACCTGGGCGGTGATCTGGTCCGTGATGGCCTGCTGGATCGCGGGATCCTGTGCCAGCGGCGTGACCGTGGCGACATAGCGGTCGGTGTTGGTGACCTGGTTGCGGGCCCACACCGCCACCCCGGCCAGCGGCGCCAGCACACACCCCAGCACGATCAGCAGGACCGCCACCATCGTGCGCCAGCGCTGCCGCGGCGGGCGGCCGGGCAGGGCCACCCCCCCGTCGGGGAGCACCTGGGTCTGGGCCTCGGCCTGGGCGCGCAGGCTGGCCACCTCAGTCCGCAGCCGCTCCAGCTCGGCCCGTTCCTCTCCGGTCAACGTGGGATCGTCCGGCACGCTGTCACCCCCTTGGCGATCGCTGCCGGCACTCTCCCCCCGGCCGGGGGAGCGGTCATCACCCTCTTAGGGTGAAGTGGCGTGCCGGCGGCGGATCAGCGCGGGGGGCGTCGGTGATCTGGGCGGCCGAGGAGACCACCACCTCCACCTCGGGCTCGTCGCGGAACAACTGCAGGCGGCCGCGGACATAGGCGTAGCTGCGGCGGACGTGGTGGTCGTCCTTGGGCAGGTAGCGGCCGTCGAGCAGGCGCAGCAGACGCTGGCCCTCGTCGCCCTCGACGTCGGGCAGGAACAGCTTGAAGGACTGGGCCTTGGAGCCGATGTCGACGATGGCCTTGTTCTGGCCGACCGGGGTGCAGGTGCGCAGCTCGGTGCACACGATGGCGTCCTCGCCCTGCTTGGCCTGGTCCAGCAGCTCGGCGTAGTCCAGGCGGCTGTTGAGCAGCTCGGGCCGGGCCGCCCGGAACGCCCGGTAGGCGGCGATCAGCTCGGCCCGCAGGGTCCACCACACCCCCAGCAGGGCGTAGTTGCGCTGCTCGGAGCCGTTGACCTCGACCTGGTTCCAGACCCCCACGTGGGCCGTCTGGGCGGTCCGCTCGGCGGCCAGGTAGCGGTCGTGGTGGCTCTCGAAGTCGGCGTAGCCGTACTTGTTGGCCTTCTTGGGCGCTGGCGCCTTCGGCAGATCCCCGGCGCCGTCCAGGAGGTTGGCCAGGCCTGAGTCCGCCCGTCCTCCTCGATGGTGGACAGGTAGTCGTCCAACCCCTGGGACCCGGCGCCGGGCAGGATCACGAACCTGACCCCGGCGGCCTTGACGGTCTTGATCAGGTGATTCCGCAGTGCCGGCGCCGCATTCCACACGTCGCGGTTCGTGGCCAGGTCGGCGTCTAGGAAGACGTAGATCAGCCGGTCGGCCGCGAACGTCAGGTCACGGTTCGACCATCCCCAGCAGCCAAACATGCCATAGATGGCCAGGGCCGGGTCCGCGTAGCAGTAGGCGGCCAGGTGTTGTTTCGTCCCCTCCACGAGCAGGATCGGCCCCTTGCCGCCGTCGTCGCGCATGCAGTTGACCGGCGGTTCCGATCCTTCCCGGAACAGATATTTGGCGTCGCCGTTCGGGTGGTCGGGTCGTAGCTGCCACTCGGTCAGGCCACCGTGGGAGTAGCGGAACAGGGTGGCGGGCAGCTTCTGACGCCACCAGGGATCGGCGTAGGCGGGCAGGTCGGCCGGCTCGATCGCGGAGCGGATCTGACCGTTGACCTTGTCCAGGTCGATGGCATGGTCGGTCAGGAGCTTGGCGTGCTTGGGGACCAGGTCTCGACCCGGCAATTCAACGGGCGTAGAATTGGGACGGATCGCTTCCTCGTGCATCTCGATGACGGCCTCGCCCATGGCGGGGCTGTTGTCGTTGTGCTCGGGCATGGGTCAGCTCCTCGTGCATCTCTCCTCCTTGCTGGTGGCCTGGACCAGGGGCCGGATCAGGTCCGGGGGAAGGTCAAGCGGCGTCCTCCCGATCATCGAGCCGGACGCGCTCGGGCGGATCGGCCAGCACGGCGGCCGCCAGCTCGGCCAGGAACCTGGACTCGGGCACGGTGGCCTGGAGGCCCTGGGCACGGCGAGCGGCCAGGATCTGAGCCCGGATGCGGTCCCGCATCTCAGCGGTCATGCGGCACCGTCCAGGCCCAGGATCGCGTCCAGGATGCGGTCCTTCTCGTCCTCGGTCAGCCGGAGATGCCGAAATCCCCCATCGAGCAATTTCGTGGGGAATTACGGGGGTAATGGTGGGAACCCGTAGGTCAATCGCTAAGAAAGTTCTCGTTGGTTATAGAAGAAGACCCCGACCGAGGCCGGGGCCAGGACCAGGGCTAGGGCCAGGGCCAGGGCCAGGGCCTCACTTACAGCTTGAACACGGGATCGAGCCGGTCCTCCACGACCGAGGCCCGGCCCTGACCGGTAGCCGGCTTCACCTCGATACGGTGAACGAGCCGACGGAGCCAGACCCGGCGCTCGGCGATCGTCCAGGCGTCCCACCGCGCCCGTAGCTGGTCCTCGGCCCGGGGCAGGTCGGCCATCTCCTGGACATCGGGAGCGGCCATCAAGCGGGCCGTGGCCTGGTCGACCACCTGTCGCAGCTCCGCGTGCCGCTGCTGCTGGTCGGGGCCGTAGAAGCGGGTGGGGGCGATCGTCTCCAGGTCCTGGATTTCTGCCTTGTAGGCGTCCAGGTCCTCGATGCTGATCTCGTCCTGGACCAGCTCGGCCCGGCGGCGGTCGAGCGCCTGGGCGAAGTCGTCGGACACCACCGCCACGATGAACATCTCCAGCGCCCAGTCGTCGGCCCTTCCCTGGGCCACGCTGGTCTTGGAGCATCCCCGGAAGCGGCCACCGCTCCCGGCCATCGGCTTGCAATGGTAGTGCGGGGTCCGGGCGCCGTTGCTGGCCGTCCTCCAGATGACGTACATCGGCTGGCCGCAGCCTTCCCGGGCGCAGACCAGGATCCCGCTCAGAAGATGCTCAGCCGGCCGGCCACCGCCCGCGCCCTTGCCCTGGCCGCGGTTGCGGTTGCGGTTCGTCTGGAGCTTGCCGTACTGCTCGGGGATCACCTCACGGGTGCGAGGGTGGGCCAGGATCCGGCGCAGCGACACCACCCGCCACTGGTCGGACTTCCGCGGCCGAGGGAAGCCGCTCAAGGTGTTCATTCGCTCGACCACCTGGGACAGGTTCAGACCGTCGTCCAGGATCCAGCCGGCGACGGTAGCCAGGGCCTGGGCCTCGGTCGGGTCCTGGTCCTCGTTGCCGGCCTTCCATCCGAACATGGCCACGGCTCCAGGATGCCGGCCCTCGGCTCGGCGTCGGGCCTTCCCGGCCGCGGTCCGCTCCAGCAGCATGGCCTTCTCGAACTCGGCGAACATCGCCAGAAGCTGGAGCTGCATGTTGCTCATCGTGTCGAGCGGCGCGGCGATGTTGATGTTCTGGGTGATGCAGCGGAACCGGACACCGCGATGGACCAGGGCCTTCACGATCCCCACGATCTCGGTCATATCCCGCCCGACGCGGTCCAGCTTCCAGACCGTCAGCCGATCTCCCGGACGGAGCTTGGCCAGGACCTGGTCCCGGACCGGCCGGACCTTGGCCACGCCCGACACCTTCTCGGAGTAGATGTGCGACGGGTGGACCCCGGCGCGCTCCAGGTCGAGAATTTGGATGGTCGGGTCCTGGTCCAGGGTGGACACCCTGGCATAGCCGTAGTCGGCCATGGCGATGCTCCGGGCTCGGGTTCAGGTCTCCCGGATCGTACCAGATAACTTGCATTACGTCTTGAAGTACGGGCTGTAGCCCTCGGCGATCATCCGCTCCTGGAAGTCCTGCCCATCCCGGTGGAGCCAGACCAGCAGGCGGCCGAAGTTGTCGCGATAGCGCTCCAGGCAGACGGCCAGCGGCTCGTTGCCGGCGAACTCCAGGGTCACCTGGCTGCCGGCCGGCAGCAGCTGGGCCGCCCGCTCCTTGGCCTTCTTGCCCCAGGGGGTGACCGGCTTGTCGCTGCCGTGGTTGGACTCCTCGGTGTCCAGGTGCGACAGCCGCAGCTTCTCCTCGCGACCGAGGATGGTCACCGCGACGGTGTCGCCGTCCACCACCCGGACGATCGAGGTCTCGACGGTGGTGCCGCGCAGCTCGGCCATGTCCTCGCCTCCCCGCGAGAAGGGATCGGTCCGAGCGCAGCACGCGGGGAGCGGGTCGCCGGCGCCGTGCCGGCCGTCACAGCGGTGCGGTGATCTTCGGCACGGTAGCCTTCGGCGATGGACAGCGGGCGGATCGTGCTGCGCGACGCGGCCGTGCTCGACCCCGAGGCCGGGGCGCTGGCCGAGGGGCAGGCGGTGGTCACAGAGGGCGGCCGGGTCGTGGAGGTCGCGGCCACGGCGGCCGTCCGGGCCGGGGACGCCACCGTCGTCGACGTCGGCGGCCGCGCCGTCCTGCCCGGCCTGATCGACGCCCACGTGCACGTGAACGCGGTCACCGCCGACCTGGGGGCGCTGGAGACCTGGTCGCCGGCCTACGTCACGGCCAGGGCGGCCGGGGTCCTGCGGGGGATGCTGGACCGGGGGTTCACGACCGTGCGCGACGTCGCCGGGGCCGACTTCGGCATCGCGGCCGCCGTCGCCGAGGGCCTGTTCCCGGGCCCGCGGGTCATCTTCGGGGGCAAGGCGCTGTCCCAGACCGGCGGCCACGGCGACTCCCGCGGGCCGGGACGCACCGCCCTCGACCAGCACCCCTGCTGCCCGACCCTCACCGTGGTCGCCGACGGCGAGGCCGAGGTGCGCAGGGCGGCCCGGGAGCAGCTGCGGCGGGGGGCGCACCACGTCAAGGTGATGCTCTCGGGCGGGATCGCCTCCCCCACCGACCGGATCGACTCGACCCAGTACTCGATGGAGGAGCTGCGGGCGGTGGTCGAGGAGGCGCGGGCGGCCAACCGGTACGTCACGGGGCACGCCTACACCGCCGCCGCGGTCAACCGGGGGCTGGAGGCCGGGGTCGGCTGCATCGAGCACGGCAACCTGATGGACGCCTCCTCGGTGGCCCTGTTCAGGTCGACCGGGGCGTTCTACGTGCCCACCCTGGCCACCTACGCCGCCCTGGCCGCCGAGGGGCTGGACCACGGGTTCCCGGCCGACCAGCACGCCAAGGTGTACGAGGTCCTGGACGCCGGCAAGGCGGCCCTGGAGCTGGCCCACCGGGCCGAGCTGCCGATCGTCTACGGCACCGACCTGCTCGGCGGCATGCACCGCCACCAGCTCACCGAGCTCACCCTCCGGGCCGAGGTGCAGCCGGCCGCCGACATTCTCCGCTCGGCGACCACGGTGGCCGCCCGCCTGCTCGGCCTGGAGGGTCGGGTCGGGGTGGTCGCCCCCGGGGCGTTCGCCGACCTGCTGGTGGTCGACGGCAACCCCTTGGAGCGCCTGGAGCTGCTCACCGACCCCGCCCGCAACCTCCGCCTGGTCATGGCGGCCGGCCGGGTCCACCGCAACGACCTCGGCTGACCCCGCGTCCTGGCGCGCTCGAACCTCACGTGCCGCTCATGGGGCCCATTCCGGGAGGGTAGCCCAAGGCCCCAAGGGCTGCCTGCGGCTGTCCACAGCCCCTAGTCGAACAGGGACGGCTGGGCGTCCTGGCCGCGGCCCGAGGCGGCCCAGCGGGCGGCGTGGAGGTCGACGGCGGCGCCTGAGGGGGCCAGGGGGGTGCCCTCGGCGCGGAGCAGGCCGAGCTGGCGCTCCAGCAGGTGCGGGGGCGGGGTGCCGTCGGCCCGCAGGACCCGCCACCAGGGGACCTCCTCCGCCTCGCCGTGGCGGAGCAGCACCTGGCCGACGTCGCGGGCGGTGGCGTCGCCGCCGGTCAGGGCGGCCACGTCGCCGTAGGTCAGCACCCGGCCCGGCGGGATCCGCCGGATCACCTCCAGCACCCCGGCCGCCAGCTCGCCCATCAGCCGCCCTTGGCCACCCGCTTGGCCGCCTGCTTGAAGGCGCGCACCTCGGCCAGGGTCTCGGGGTCGGTGACGTCGGCCGCCGAGCGGCGGGACCCGTCCTCGCCGTAGGGGCCGGCCACCTCCCGCCAGCCCTCCGGCCGGACCCCGAGCTGCTTGCCCAGCAGGGCGACGAAGATCCGCGCCTTCTGCTCGCCGAAGCCGGGCAGGGCGCGCAGCCGGGCCAGCAGCTCCTTGCCGGTGGCGGCGGTCCGCCAGATGGCGGCCGCGTCCCCGCCGTAGGTGTCGGCCGCGATCCGGCACAGCGCCTGCACCCGCCCGGCCATCGCCGCCGGGTAGCGGTGCAGGGCCGGCGGGCCGGCCATCAGCTTCACGAACGCCTCCGGGTCCCAGTCGGCCAGCTCGGCCGCGTCCAGCGAGGTCCGCTCCATCCGCTGGGCCAGCCGCCAGGGCGCCCGGAACGCCCATTCCAGCGGGAACTGCTGGTCCAGCAGCATGCCCATCAGCAGGGCCAGCGGGTCCCGGGCCAGCAGCGCGTCGGCGTCGTGGTCCTGGGCGAGCCGCAGGGTCGGTGCGTCCACGTCGTCCTCCCGTGTGGTCCTCCGCCGCCGACGAGGCTACCGCACCTCGGAGGCTGACTGGACGGTCTCGCCGACCTGGCGGTCCTGGCGGGGCAGGGCGACAGGGCGGTTTTCGTCGATCCAGTGGTCGATGCGGGCCCACCATTCGTACAGCCAGTCCTCCTGCGCCTGGCGGCCCTCGGGGACCTCGGCCGCGGGCACCCGCCACCAGCGGGCCTTGAGGACCTGCTCCATGGGCAGGGCCCGCCAGACGTCGCCGATGGTGATGACGTGCTCCAGGCCGGTGTGGGCGACGAAGATCACGTCGGCGGTGGGGGCGGCCCCGATCGCGGCCAGGGCGCCGCTCGGCTTGGGTGGGAGCAGGTGCTCCATGGCCCGGGCCTTGGCCGCCTCCTCGGCCAGGTGGCGCTCCTCCAGCAGCCGGATGGCTCGCAGCCGGCGCCGCGGGGTGAAGTTGCCGCCCTCGGGGAAGATGACCAGGGCCCCGGTCGGGCCCAGGCCCGAGGCGAGGCGCTGGATCTCCTTGACGACCAGGTTGCCGGGGCTGCGGTGGGCCGGGACGAAGGCGTTGGGCAGGCGGTTGATGACCACGTCGAGGCCGGGGTCGAACTGGAGGGCCGCCTTCATGACGATCCGGGGCTTGCGCCGGTAGCGGCTGAGCAGGTGGTGGATGAGCAGGAACGAGTCGCCGGGGCCGGCGTGGCGGCTGAGGATGATCACCGGGTGGGTCAGGCGGGCCCGGGCCTCCTCGGGGGTCAGCTTCGGCTCCTCGATCTCGATGCGCAGGCGGAAGGTGCGGGCCGCCACCCGGAACACCACCGCCAGCCACCAGCGCATCAGCGCGTAGTGGCGCTCCAGGTAGGGCTCGGAGGCGAGGCGGCCGCCGAAGCCGCTGGCCACCCAGAGGGCCAGGCAGGCGAACAGGGCGACCGACTCCATGGCCAGCCAGACCAGCCCGAACCACAGCAGCCGCAAGGCCCGCCAGCGCCCAGGCAGCAGCGGCGAGGCGGCCGCGGCCAGGATCACCAGGCCGGGCAGCAGCACCACCAGGCCGATGGTGATCACCAGCACCAGCGGCGCTAGCACCAGCCGGCGGACGATCCGCGGCGGCAGCATCGTTATCCCGCCCGCTCCGACACCCCGGCCAGGTAGGCGGCCGAGGCCTCGTAGGCCCGCTGGATGTGCTCGTCGACCCGGGAGGTGTCGCGGTAGCGGAGCTGGGACAGGTCCACCCCAGGCGGGGCGTCGGCCCCGGCGGGCAGGATGTGCACGGTGACCTCGGGCGGGACCGCGGCCATGTCCTCGGCGAACCGGTAGCGGCGGGCGATCTCGAAGGCCACCAGCCCCACCTCCCATGGCCGGGTCGGCACTTGGAGCGGCCGCTCGATGCGGCCCACGTGCAGCACGTACACGGTCCTGGCCCCCTGCTCCAAGGCCCGGCCGACGGGGATGCTGTGGACCAGGCCGCCGTCGAAGAAGTGCTCGTCGCCGACCCGGACCGGCGGCAGCAGGCCGGGCACGGCCGCCGAGGCCAGCACCGCCGGGACGATCGGCCCGGCGCTGAACCAGTGGGCGGCGGCCCGCTCGATGCTGGCGGCCACGCACTGGAAGGGCAGGGCCAGCTCCTCGATGCGCTGCACCGGCAGGCCCTCCAGCAGCGCCCGCAGGGACTCGTTGGAGTGCAGGTGGGTGCCGGAGCGGGCCAGGGTCCGGACCCGCCCGAACAGCGACCCCCCGAAGGCCTCGGCGGCCACCCCCTCCCGCCACACGGCGGCCAGCTCGGGAACGGCGGCACCCGGGTCGCGGTGGGCGGCCACGAACACTCCGTTCAGCGCCCCCACCGAGGTCCCCAGCACCAGGTCGGGCCGGATCCCGGCCTCGGCCAGGGCCTGCAGCATCCCCACCTCGTGGGCGCCCAGCACTCCCCCACCGCCGAGCACGAAGGCGACCTCGCCCGCCTGGCCGTCCTCCCCCGCCACCGGAGCCTCCTCCCGTCGGGACCGATGATCCCACAGAGGCCCAGCCGGGACGGGCGCTCGTCCTCAGCCGGCGCGCGGGGTTAGGAACTCGCAGATCTTGGGGTCGATGTCGGCGATGTCGCCGTCCCAGATGGAGGTCTTGTCGCGGAAGTACTTCTCGTACTGCAGCCCCTCCGGGCCGAAGAGCAGGGGCCAGGTCCCGTACATGCGGAACTTGCGGTGCTTGTCGTGGACCCAGAAGTGGGTGCCGGTCCCCTCGATGAACTCGGTGCCGTCCGGGTTGGACCAGAAGAAGTCCCAGCCCTCGTCGATGGTCCAGAACGACCGCCCGTTGGCGCTCCACTTGCTCCTCAGGTCGGGGTTGGCCACCGCGTGGACGATCTCGCCCTTCTTGTCGGTCCCACTCCCGGAACGGCCGGGTGCCCCACTCCCGGATGCTCACCTCGAAGTCACAGAGATCGCCCGCCGGGATGGTATCGACCTGGCCGTTGAACCGCTCCACGCCGTGGTTGTCCGCGGTGCTAAGCCGGCGGTGCCGGTAGTTGGCGCGGGATGCACCGGGTCCTTGTGCGGGTAGTGCCCCTGCAGGTACCCGGTGGTCAGGTCCGGCGGCAGGCTGAGGAACCTGCCCCGCCCGTGGTCTGGCCGGCCGACGCCGCCGTTGGCAGGATCGTGGCCGCCAGCACGGCGAGCGCGGTGAGAACGAGCCGCAGCTTCGTGCTGCCCCCCCTCGCAGATGGATTTCTCCTGCATCCGGTTTCGGCGCCGTTCCGGGCGATGTCTGTGCGTAGAACCTAGTCGAACGGGTTGAGGAGGCGAACATCGGCACGGGCCAGGTCGGCGACGTTGCGAGTGACGAGGGTCCAGCCCCGGACCTTGGCGGTGGCGGCCATCAGGCCGTCGACGACCGGGAGGGGGTCCGGGACGTTGAGCCGGCCCCATTCCTCACACACCTCGACGGTCACCGGGGCGAGCCGGTCCGCGAAGCGACGCCCCAGCTCCGAGAGCCAGGCCTCGTACGGAGCGGCCCGCGCCGGGTCACGACGGCGCAGCCGCTCAACCCCCTGCCGGATCTCCCCGACGACCAGGACACTCAGGTGGAGATCGGCTTCCGGCACCGACGCCAGCCAGGCCCGGACGTTCGGGTCGGGTCGGGGCTTGCGGAGCTCGGAGACGACGTTCGTGTCGAGGAGGAAGGCCACCAGGTCATCTCCTCAGGGGGCGTCATCCGCCGGCGTGGAGAGCTCCACGACCCGCGCCGCCTCCCGCGGGCGCTCGATCTCCAGAACGTCCAGGTCCGGCGCCGTGAGCAGGAACTTCTTGAAGCTGGGCAGCTCGTCGGTGAGGCGGCGGTAGTCCTCGATGCTCACGACCACCGCGACCTCCTCGCCGTGCTTCGTCACCACCTGGGGACCATGGGCCCGGGCGTGCCGGAGCAACTCGCTGAAGCGTTGCTTCGCCTCCTGGAGCTGCCAACGCATGGTCCCTCCGATGGCCTGTCTAGACTGTCTAGATTACCAGTCGTCGCTCGCCCGCCGTCGCCTGCCGATGCGGGCCGGCCGGCATAGGATGCTGGGTGCGTGTCCCACTCGGGAAGGTGGTGTGTCGTGCGGCGGTATCTGGTGGTTGCCAACCAGACCCTCGGTGGGGAGGAGCTGTGGGCGGCCATCCGGGAGCGCATGGCCTCCGGCGACTGCCACTTCCACCTGGTGGTGCCGGCGACGCCGGCGTCCCAGCTGGACCCGGGGGTCAGGGCCGAGGCGGGCGAGGGCGGGCCGCCGGCCAGGGCCGAGGCCGAGGGGCTGGACCGGCGGGCGGCCCGGCAGCTGCTGGAGGACGAGCTGGACGACGCCGACCCCAGGGAGTCGGGCGAGGACCTGGGGCGGCGGCTGGCCCGGCAGCGGATGCGGCAGCAGCTGGACGGGATGCGCGAGCTCGGGGCCAGCGTCAGCGGCGAGATCGCGGTGGCCGACCCGGTCGACGCCGTCCGGGTCGTGCTGCACCGCTGGGAGTTCGACGAGGTGCTGCTGTCCACCCTGCCCGGGCGGCGCTCGCGCTGGCTGGCCGCCGACCTGCCGACCAAGATCCGGCGTGGCTTCAAGCTGCAGGTGACCCAGATCACCGGCGGCCCCACGGCCACCCGCTGAGCGAGAACCAGGGGAGAGAACCGCATGGCGAGCAGGACGGTCAACGGCGACCGGGCCCGGATCGGCGCCCGCACCTTGCGCGAGGACCGGTGGTGGCTGCAGCCGCTGGTCACGGTGACGGTGCTGGCGGCCTTCGTCGTCTACGGCACCTGGGTGGCGTTCGTCAACCGCGACTACTGGGCCGACCCCTACCTGTCGCCGTTCTACTCGCCCTGCCTGGCCGCCAACTGCCAGGAGCCGACGTGGGCGATCATCGGCGACTGGTGGAAGCTCTCCCCCGCCCTGCTGGTGCTGCCGTTCCCGCTCGGCTTCCGCCTGACCTGCTACTACTACCGCAAGGCCTACTACCGGTCGTTCTGGTGGGCGCCGCCGGCCTGCGCCGTGCCCGACGCCCGGCCCCGCTACACCGGCGAGACCCGCTTCCCCCTGATCCTCCAGAACATCCACCGCTACTTCTTCTACCTGGCCCTCCCCTTCCCGCTGATCCTGACCTGGGACGCGCTGCGGGCCTTCCACTTCCCCGATGGGTGGGGCATCGGCCTGGGCACCGTGGTCCTGCTGGTCAACGCCCTGTTCCTGTGGCTGTACACGCTGAGCTGCCACTCCTGCCGGCACCTGTGCGGCGGGCGCCTCAACAACTTCTCCCGGCACCCGGCCCGCTACTGGATGTGGCGCCAGGTGTCGGCCCTCAACGCCCGCCACATGCCGCTGGCCTGGATCAGCCTGGTCTTCGTGGCCTTCGCCGACATCTATGTGCGGCTGGTCGCCACCGGCATCATCAGCGACCCGAGGTTGGTGTTCTAGGCATGACCGAGCACGAGACCCACTCCTTCGACGTCCTCGTCATCGGGGCCGGCGGGGCCGGCCTGCGGGCGGCCATCGAGGCCTCCGACCGGGGCGCCCGCACCGCCCTGATCTGCAAGTCGCTGCTGGGCAAGGCGCACACGGTCATGGCCGAGGGCGGCATCGCCGCCGCCATGGGCAACGTCTACCCCGACGACAACTGGCGGGTCCACTTCCGCGACACCATGCGCGGCGGCAAGATGCTCAACAGCTGGCGGATGGCCCAGCTCCACGCCCAGGAGGCCCCCGACCGGGTCTACGAGCTGGAGGAGTGGGGGGCGCTGTTCGACCGCACCGACGACGGCCGCATCCTCCAGCGCGACTTCGGCGGCCACCGCTTCGCCCGCCTGGCCCACGTCGGCGACCGCACCGGCCTGGAGATGATCCGCACCCTCCAGCACCGGGCCGTGGCCTCCGGCATCGACGTGTTCATGGAGTGCACGGTGATGCGCCTGCTCACGTCCGAGGGCCGCATCGCGGGCGCGGTCGCCTACTGGCGCGAGTCCGGGCGGCTGATCGTCTTCAAGGCCAGGGCGGTGGTGCTGGCCACCGGCGGGATCGGCAAGGCCTGGAAGGTCACCTCCAACTCCTGGGAGTACACCGGCGACGGCCACGCCCTGGCCCTGTGGGCCGGGGCCGACCTGGTCGACATGGAGTTCGTCCAGTTCCACCCCACCGGCATGG